>Ga0172363_10000535_pt1 | contig 29065 bp, 27 predicted proteins | sample LakKivs2_kivu2a2_FD_114541 | JGI IMG/M metagenome (GOLD analysis project Ga0172363, IMG submission 114541) | Sediment microbial communities from Lake Kivu, Rwanda - Sediment s2_kivu2a2 | ecosystem: Environmental > Aquatic > Freshwater > Lake > Sediment | place: Rwanda: Western Province, Lake... | reverse complement strand
TTCTCGGGGCCAGCGCCCGTAAGATCGACATCGTTGCCCGCTACGGGGGCGAGGAATTCGCCTTGGTCCTGGAAGGCACCGACCGGGCCGGCGCGCGCCAGCTCGCCGAGCGCATCCGCGAGGAAGTGGCCGAGCAGGTCTTCGAGTCGAGCAAGGGGCCCTTCAAGGCCACGCTTTCCTTGGGCGTGGCGGTCTACCCCGACGACGGCAAGGCCAAGCAGGAGGTGATTGCCTGCGCCGACAAGGCGCTCTACGCGGCCAAGCACAGCGGCCGCAATCGCAGCGTGTGCCACGGCGAATCCCTGCGCGACGCACCCGCCCTACGGGCCGTCGCGGGGGCGTAGGGGCCAAACCATAGCGCGGGCTTCACCCGCAACCGAAGAGGGCGGCAGTCTTCAGGCGGCAGGCTTCAGCTTGGCTTGACGGAAGTGCTGGCTCTGGTTCACCACGAGCATCTGGACAGCCGCGGCCTGGGCGGCATCGACGTCCACCTCTTGGCCAGCGCCCGGCTGGCGTCGGCTTTCATCTGGACGGCTGACAGGCAACTGGCAGCCGCGGCGGAGGGCCTCGGCCTGCGCTGCGTGGGCTTGAGCGCCAATCGGGTTGACTCCCGTCGCGAAATCGCGCATTTGCGTCGCGCCCCTTCGTTGCTCGTCGGTCGAATACGTCGAGGAGACACCTTTGCCCGCCGGACGCTCGCACTCAACGGGAACGGTCGTTGACATGGTCGTCTCCGTAGACGTCTTCGTCGTCGTGGCCGACGGAAATCACTCCGGCCACGACCTCGACCACGGCTACGACCACGACCTTCCGCGGCTATGGCGGGACTGCAGGGTCCCAACCACGGTGGTTTCTCACGCCATCGATGATAGAGTTGCTTCCGGAACATGACCTCCGTTCTGGGTGACAAGACCGTCGTGCTCGGCGTGACGGGCGGTATCGCCGCGTACAAGGCGGCCGAGCTGTGCCGCTTGCTGGTCAAGGCTGGTGCGAAGGTCCACATCGTCATGACCAAGGCGGCGTGCCAGTTCATCACGCCTCTCACCTTGCAGACGCTGTCGGGAAACGCGGTCGCGTGCGACCTGTTTGACGCTGGGCATGGGGCGGTCATTGGGCACATCGAGATCGCCAGCCAAGCCGACCTGCTGATCGTCGCGCCCGCAACCGCGGATGCCATCGCGCGCTTCGCCGCGGGCATGGCGGATGATCTGCTGGCCGCCGTGGTGCTTGCGACCAAGGCGCCTATCCTGCTCGCGCCCGCCATGAACACCAACATGTGGGAGAACCCCGTGACGCAGCAGAACCTCGCCCGCCTGTGCGCAAGCGCTCGCGTGACCTGCGTGGGCCCCGACGCGGGCGATCTGGCCTGCGGTTGGGTCGGGGCAGGGCGCATGGTCAATCCCGAGGAGATTCTGGCCGCGGCCGAGGCCCGGCTCGGAACCCCGGTACCCAAGAAGACCGGTGCCTTGGCAGGCTTGCACGTAGTGGTGACGGCGGGCCCGACCTGGGAAGCGGTCGACGACGTGCGTTTTCTGGGCAACCGTTCGTCCGGCAAGATGGGATTCGCCCTGGCCGAGGCCGCGGCCTGCCTGGGAGCGGAGGTTGCGCTCATCGCCGGCCCGGTCGCCCTGGCGACCCCGCCCGGGGTTGGCAAGCGTATCGACGTAGAATCGGCCCTGGAGATGCGCGGGGCCTTGCACAAGCACGCGGCTGCTGCGGACGTGGTTGTCATGGCCGCCGCGGTGGCGGACTTTCGCCCTTCGGTGCGTGTGCTGGGCAAGCTGTCGCGTCGGGATGGCAGGAATACGGCGCTCAGGGCGACCAAGGCGATCCCGCTGGTTTCGAATCCAGACCTCCTGGCCGAGCTCGCCCGCACCCGCACGGGAGACCGGCCCTACCTGGTGGGCTTCGCCGCCGAAGTAGGTGTGACGGCCGAGGCCCTGGTCGAGCGCGCCCATGCCAAGCGGGTCGAGAAGGGTTGTGACGTGGTTGTTGCAAACGAGGTCGGCCGCCCTGGCCTAGGCTTCGGTGCGGACGAGAATGCCGTGACCCTGGTCTTCCCCAACCGACGCACGATCGACTTGGCCCCCGCGCGCAAGGACGCTCTGGCGCGAGCCATTTGGGATAGAATCGCCGCCGAACTTGCCCAACGGTCCAAGCTGCCAGTGACCCCCACAGAATCGAAGCCGGAACGGAAGCGCGGGACTCGCGCGAAGGGAAAGCATGGCTAGTGCGTTCGTCGAAGAGAAGATCGACTCCTACCGCCCCAAGGTCCTCGGCCGTCTGCGCGGTGCGGGCGACATGCTCGCCGCGCGCCAAGAGATGGGAGGCACGGCCCGCGGCAACGTGCCGCCCTGGCCCGGCTCGAGCGACGGGGATTTCCATGGCACATTGTCCGCGATTTGGATTTGGACGCGGGCCCAGTCCCTCCTCGGCGACGACCCCTTCTCGCTTCACATCGCGTCGGCCTGGAACTACGTCGAGTCTTCCTGGAGCGACTACATCCCGCGCTCGCTCGGCGCCCATGCCAGTGACGAAGCGGCCTACGACTGCGCCATGGTCCTGCGCGCCTGGATGGCGAGCGACGGGCACAAGTCGGTGGATGAAAGCAACGCCCGCCGCGAGCGCGTCGCCTCGGCCGCGCGCCTGCTCGGCGCCTACTTGACCGACCTTGAGAACCTCGGCGGCCGCGAGTTCAAAGACCCGGGTTTTCTCGCGTGGACGCTGGGAGAATACGCCCGCGTCACCAGCGACCGCGGCCTGGGGGCCACCGCGCGGCGCTTCGTCGAGACCGCGTTCGGCATGAAGAGCCCGCCGCCGTTCGCCCAGGAAATGACCGTGAACGAAGGCTTGTTCGACTTCTCGAGCACCACCGCCACGCGGGTCTTGGCCGTGATCGGGGCCGAAGGTCCCATTCCCTTCGTGGGCGCTTGGTTGCGCGAGCGGGTCGCGGCCGCCATTCCCCGCGCCTTGGTACCGCGGCCCATGGACGAGAATACCTGGAATTCCTGCGTGGCCGCCACGCTCGGCTACGCCTTCTCCGTCTCGACCGACCAGCCCTTCTTCGACGCCTACAAGCTGCTCATGGACGAACTCGACAAGCGCGCGGAGAACGGCGTGATGGGGCGTAAGGCGGGCCACGCGGCGGAAACCGCCGCGACCTTCTACTACGCGATGGCGACAGCCTCGATTCTGGGAAAGATCTAGTCTTTGTCGGCCCCCCTTCGCGAGCTGCGTGAGCTGACGGCCGGGTTTCGCACCTACCTGGAGGCGCGCGGGCGCTGCGGCCTTCTCGGCGTTTCCCTGCGACCGTCGCCGGTGATTCGTCCCGCGCAGGACGCACGCAGTGAGGAATCCGAGAACTCCAAGCCCTTCCCGACTCCGCCGCCGGTCCTCTTTGACGAGGGCCAGGTGCTTCACGCAGGCCGGGGGCTCAATGCCCTGCGCGCCGAGATGGGCGACTGCCAACGCTGCAAGCTGGCCAAGGGCCGTCAGCACATCGTGTTCGGAACGGGCAACCCCGAGGCCAATCTCATGTTCGTGGGAGAGGCACCCGGCGCCGAGGAAGATGAGATCGGCGAGCCCTTCGTGGGCGTCGCCGGGCAGCTCCTCACCAAGATGATCAAGGCCATGGGCTACGATCGCTCGCAGGTCTACATCTGCAACATCATCAAGTGCCGGCCCCCGTCGAACCGCAACCCCGAGCCTGACGAGATCGCGGCCTGCGAGTGCTTTCTGCGCCAGCAGATCGCCATCGTGCAACCCCGAATCATCGTCGCCCTGGGCAAGTTCGCCGCGCAGTTTCTCTGCGGCGAGACCACCCCCATCACCCGTCTGCGCGGCAACCTGCGCAGCTTCCGCGAGATCCCGGTCATGCCGACCTACCACCCGGCCTTCTTGCTGCGCGACGAAAGCCGCAAGGGCGAAGCCTGGTCCGACTTGAAACAGGTCATGGCCATGCTCAGCCACATGGGCCTGCGTTGAACTCATCGCTGCGAAGAGGCCTTCTTCAAGCGCCCAGAGGTCGGCCAGCACCACGCCGCAAGGCCAAGCCGCAACGCCTTCGCCTCCGCCCAAACCCGGGCGATTGAACTGCGTACGAGCGCTGCGACGGCATGTTGGCCGGCCCGATGCGTACTGCAGTTGGAGAGGAAAGGGTCCAGACAGAAGCCCCGCAACGCCATTCCCTGCAGGCCTCTGTGTTCTCTGTACTTGGGCCCCTGGAGCATCAGATTCTCCCGGAACGTGGCAGTCCGCTTGATTCCACAACGGATTCAACCCGATCGGCGCTCTAGGTTCCGTCGACAAGGAGGGTGTTGATGCCTTCCAGGCGCCGGGCGTGAGAACTCTGCAGGCGGGAGAGATAGTAGAAGATGGGGTTGTCGCTGACGGACCACAGGCGGTGGCGGTAGGCCGGATCGTCGACCGATTCCGACCGCGATTTCACGCTTCCGCCGCGCTCGCGGGCGTGCCGCTTGGCCTGGGCGGGGTCGTAGTAGGTCGTCACCTGGTTGGGGCCCGGGCCCACGACGTCGTACGCCCAACGGCCGTTCCAGCCGCTGACGTCGTAGGCATAGGCGCCCAAGGCCTGCACCAGGAAGGACCAACCTGCGAGCACGAGAACCACCAAGCGGCGGCCGCGCCGGGCGCACACCCACGGCACGACCAGCACGGCGAGAAAGGCGAGCAGGATGGTCAAATCGACGATGGGGCGATACCCGTAGCACCATCCCCCCCACCAGTCGAACCACTTCGCGGCGAGCACGAACATGACGACGGCAGCGAGCGAAAGCGCCTGCAATACGTGCTCCTTGCGGTCGCGCCACACCCGCAGCATGCCCCCCAAGGCGACGACGGCGACGGGCGAATACACGAGCAGGCCGCGCCCGGGACTTACGAACAATCCCAAGCTGCCGAGGTAGAGCGGGGTCTGCCACAGGTCCGCGCTCCCGGTCTTGCCCAAGGCGACCTCCGACCCCATGCCGGTCTGCCCGGTGGAAAAAGCATGGCCGAAGATCACGAGCCCATAGACCAGGAGCAGCACACCCACCGGCAGTGCACCAGCCACCAGGCGCACAAGGGCGCGCCGGTCGCGCAGCGCGAACATCAAGGCCACGGCCGCAAGAACCAGAATCGCCGTGGGCCGGCACGCGACCGCCAGCGAAAAGGCGATCCCGGCCCAGAACGCCGACGGCCGCTCCCGGCGGAGCAGAAAGTAGCAGCCCATGGCCAAGAACAGCTCGGTGGGGCCGTGCTGCCACAGGGCCTGGCTGCTCGTGCTCCACACGCAGGTACAAAGCCCGTAGATGAGCGCCAGCAAGAATGCCCGGCGCGAACCGAGCGCGGCCGCCGCGACCAGAAAGACGAAAACCGCGCTCCCGGCCACTGCCGCCGCAGCCGCGAATTTGGTCGCCTGCCAGATGTGCGGCGGGTGTTTCTGCAAGGCCGGGTCGAAGAGCTTGGCCACGGCCACCGCAGGCAAGGCGAAAAGGCCGGCCCCGATGCCGAAGGTATTGGCATAGATGCCTGGCCAGCGGGTTTCGGTCAGGCAATAGAGCCGCCCTGTGACCAGCAGCGCCCCGGCCTGCGCATGCTGGCGCATGGTTGCGCCGTCCAGGACGAAGTCCCAGGAGTGAAAGCGCACTCCCTGCGTCTTGCCCGAAGGACGGCGCAGTTCGTATGTGAAAAGCTGCGGCGAGTCCTCAAGCGTGAAGGTAAGGCGCCCGCGGCCGAGGAGCTGCAACGGCAAGTACACGCTGGCGGACGCATCGTGGTTGGCCAGGGTGTCGCCGTTCGCCAGATAGACGAGAAGGAGCAAGCCTCCGAGAATTCCGGCGAGCCGTCGCGAGGGGCGGGCCGCCGCCGCCGTCGCGGGGTCTTCTCCGGCTTCCGGCAGGCGGCGCTTCTTCTTCGCGCTCATGCGGCGGCCTTCGCTGGGTCCTTCGCCTCACCCGAAAACACCGCCGCAGAGCAGGGCGTGGCGAAGGGCCTTCCGGCAGGCGCTCGCCTAGCGATTCACGCCGCCGGGAACGTCCTTGTCGCCCTTCTTCTTGCCGGGGAGGAGGCCGTCCTTCTGGTGGGCTGCCCAACCCACCTGCTCGGGGGCCTGGCCTTCGAGGCGAATCATCGACGCCTCGGGCGGCAGAACCGCATTGCCCTCGGCCATCATCTTGCCCTGCAGATCTTCCAACTTCTTGTGGATGATGAGCCCGTTCGAAGCGGCGAAGCCGGTGATGGAGTTGATCGAGTAGGTTCCCGTGACGATGTACTGCTGTCCCACCTTGGCCTCGAGGGGCCTGGGGTCACCGGTGTCCCAATCCTTGACGGGGTAGTCGGCGATGAGCAGGGACCGCTCTTTCTTCGTGGTGGTCGTATCGGCCATGAAGAAGTGCGGCTGGTCGCAGGGCCGGCAGCCGCCGCGTTCCGCCTGCACGTTCTGGGTCAAGGCGTCGCCGCCCTTCTTGAGCGCCTTCTTCTTCTCCTTCTTGGTCTTCTCCGAGAGCTCGTCGTTGCACTTGCGCAACTCGGGGGGACATTCGTAGATCTCGGTCACGTAGGCCTTGACCCTGACGTCCTTGTCCATGTACTTGTCTGCATTCTTGCGCAGCCCTAGCACGGAAAGCTCCCCCGTTGGATACTGCGCGGGAACGTTGGAAGCCGCGAAACTGGGGGAGGGCGGCAGGTTAACCTTTATCGGGGCGACTTCCTGACCCTGTGCGAACACCCTGACCGAGAGCAGGGAAGCCAGCGCGAACACCGAGAACAGACAGAATCGGATCATGTGTTTTCCCTCTTCCAAGGACTGCGGCCGTCGACCATGCGGCTTTCCGCCCCTCAATAACACGAGGAGCTTCCCCGGACAAGCGTGGATGTGCGTGCTATTGGCGCTCGCCGTGACCGTCGGGTGCAGCCGTCGCGGTCGGGAGAAGACGGCTCGACGCGAGACGCCTAGCGCCAGGCCCGACGGCGGGTTGGCGACGTCCTCCGCCCGCCCCCCGGCCCCGCCGCCTCTGCCCCCGGCTCTTCCAGAGACAACGCCGCCACCCGGCCCGGCAACTCACCGCGGCGGAAGCCTGCGCGTCCATCTCGAGGCCGAGCCACCCCACCTCGACCCCTTGCTCGACACCGTGCAGGTCATCGACCGCGTGGTGGGCGGCTTGGTCTACGAAACCCTTCTCGAGTGCCGGGGCGACCAGCACCTGCCTCTTCTGGCCGACACCTTCGATGTCGCGAGCGACGGCACGCGCCTGCTTGTGCACTTGCGGCCGGACGCCCGCTGGCAGAACGACAAGGTGCTGTCGGGCCTCGACGTGCAGGCGACCTTCGAGTACCTCATGCGCTCGCCCAATCGCTCGCCCGTCTTGCACACCATGGTGGGGGACGTCGAAGGCGTCGACCTTCTTCCCGAGCGCATGGTGCGCTTTCGCCTCACGCGGCCGTCGGGCCTTACCCTGCGGGCTCTGTGCGAGATCCCCATCCTGCCCGCCGAGCCGCTGCGCGGCGGGGGAACCCACTTGACCCAGCTTCGGCGAATGCCGCAGGGAACCGGCCCCTTCCGGGTTGCGGCTTGGGAGCGGGGCAAGCGCATCAAGCTCGTGCGCAACCGGCCCACGCACGCGGCGCGAAGCCCCAAGCTCGACGAGATCATATTCGAGATCGATTCCGACGCGGCTCGCGCCCTGACCCGTCTGCGCCGGGGCGAGTTCGACGTCCTGCCCCGCGTGTCCGAGGCGCACTATCCCGAACAGGTGTCGCCTGCCATCCTGCGCGACGTTTTCGACCTCTACTTGCTCGCCCCCCATCGCTACTCCTTCGTGGCCTTGAATACACGGCGAGGGGCGCTCGGCAATCCGGCCTTTCGTCATGCCCTGAGCCTGCTCTGGGATCGGGTGCGCTTCGCCTCGGAGTTCCACCACGGGCTCGCCCGTCCTGTCGGCGCACCCACCTTCGGCACGGCGCCTGCGGACAAGTTCGACCGCAGCCTAGCCGGCCGCCTGCTCGACGAGGCCGGATTCCACGACACGAACGCGGACGGCGTGCGCGAGGTGGGAGGCGCCCCGCTTCGCCTGGTCTTCTTGGTGCCGGCAGGCTCGCGCACCCTGGCCGGGGAAGTCCGCGCCTTTGCCCTGGATCTGCGGCGTGCCGGCATCCTGCTCGATACGAGCAGCTTGGATGCGGCCGCCCTTTTCGCCCGCGTCGAACGCGGGGATTTCGACATGTCGGCCCTGACCTGGGACGGCCGCAAGGACGAAGACGTGCGTCTGATCCTCACGCGGGGGGGCGACTTCCAATACACCGGCTATCGCCCCGAAGGCTTCTCGTCTCTCATCGACCTCTTGCGAGCAGCGCCTTCGCCCGCCGGTCGCGCGCCCTTGCTGCAAGAGCTGGCGGGTCTTCTGGCCGCCGACCGGCCGGCCCTGTTCCTCTACCGGCACGATGTGCCCGTCTTGGTGGCCAAGCGCGTGCACGGCCTGGCCGCGGTGGGCGACCGACTCGACCTGCGCGGGGTTTGGGTCGACCCGTGACGCCGGTGCTTCTCTTCATGCTCCACGCGGCTGCGTGTCCGGCCGGCAGCGCGGCCCCTGGCGCGGCGGGGGGAACTGCGGTCGGGCGCGTGCCGGCCGCGGAGGCCATGCGCCTCAACGCCGAAGGCAAGCAGCTCTACCGCCAGGAGCAGTGGGCAGAGGCACGGCAGAAGTACGCGGCTGCCTTGGCTGCCGATCCCGAGATGCTCGCCGCCCAGCTCAATCTGGCGTGCAGTTTTTCGCGCCAGGGACGCTACGCGGAGGCGGCGCAAGAGGCCGCGCGCCTGATTCGGCGGGCCTTCGTGCCCTGGAGCCGCGAGGTCGACGAGGCGGCAGACTTGGGGATCCTGCTGGACCAAGCCGTCCACAAGACGATAGAAGCCGCGCAGGCCGAGGCCGCCAAGGCCTGGGGCGAGGCGGTGAAGGGCGGCGTCTTCTTCGTAGGACGCATCAAGCCGCCGGTCAATGTCGCGGGCGAGGGTACCTTGGTGCTGAGCCTTGGCCAAGAAGCCTTCGCGTGGATTCCGCGTACCGGCCGCTATTTCCAGCTCACCGCCGAAGACGGCCGGGTGCTGGCCGTCGCCGTTTCTGCCGACCGCCGCCACCTGGCGTATTTGCTGGCCGGCCGACTCGTGCGGGAGCCCCGACAGCCGGCCTTGCTGCGCGGCATGTCCCTGCGCGTCCTGGAGATCCCGACCATGACCCTGGGCCCGAAGGTTGCGCTTCCCGGCGACGTCAAGCAGGTGCAGCTCTGGTACTCGGCGACGGCGGAAGTGAAGCTGACCGACGCCGCCGGCGAGGTGAAGGGTTTGAAGCTGGCCGACCGACAGCTTGTGGCAACGTCGGGATCCGCGCCGCCCGCGCGCATGCGAGCAGTGCTTCTTTCTGGCTCCGGCGTCGCCCCAGGCAAGGAGCGCATCGACGAACGCGGCTGCGTCTTCTCGCTGGCTCCCGGGAAGGGAGAAGACGGCATCTGGCGCATTCGGGTTCGCCCCGCCCGCGGTAAGCCGTTCGTCCTCGATACTCGCTACGGGGGAGGCCTGGATGGCCTGCCGTTTCCGGAGGCAGCGGCGACGCCCGCGACCGATGTGAGGAAGAAGTGACAGCGGCGATCGGGGACAGCATCCAAGGGGTCGAGACGGCGGCTGCCCTCTTGCTGGCATCCCGCTCCAAGGCGCGGCCCTGACCGAGGTCAAGCCGGCGCCTGCTCACGTCTCGATTCACAGGAGGGTTCTGAGATCTTCGCGCTTGGCGAACTCGTCGAGCAGTTGATCGAGGTCACGCACGGAGGCTTTGTCGATGACGAGCGTGACATCAGGCAGCTCGACCACGATCAGATTCGAGACGCCCATGACCGCAACCGGCCGGGCGGTGTCGTTGTAGATGAGCGCATCCGTGGTTCGCAGGGCCACGACATTGCCACGGGTGACCGTCGCGCCGACCGCGTCTTGCCACGCCTCTTTCAGGCTGTTGAGGTTCCCCGGATCGACCCACCCCAGATCGCCTCTCACCACCACCGCGCTCTCGCGCGAGATCTGGCGCAGAATCACGTTGTCGAAGCTGTTCTCCTGGACGAAAGGATAAAGCTCATCCAGCTTGGAGCGCTCTTCGGGCGTACCCCGAAAGGAGACGATGTGTTCGATCTCCTGGGCCAGTTGCGGGGCGCGCTGGCGAAAGGTGGCCGTCATGTACTCGACCGAGGTGACGAAGTGGCCGGTGTTCCACACCCATTCTCGTGCCGCGAACATCTTTTCGTAGTCGAGGCCGCTCGTGTGGTCGTCGCTCCGTCGTCGGTACAACCATTCCCCGAAGGAGTGATAGTCGACACCGTCGAGGGTGCCGAGTCTCCGCTCCAGCTTGATCCATCCCAGGCTGTCGTTGGCGGAGCTGGGTTCCTGGGCGATGATGACCATCCCGGCCTTGTGCGATTCGACCAGCGTCTTGCCGACGGCAAAAAGCCTGGCAAGCTCCCCGGCGTTCCTCACGTAGTGGTCTGACCACTGGAACACGATGGGACCTTTGACCCCATCCTTCTCGAGGGAGAAAAAGGCCAGCGCCACCGCCGCCGCAACATCCCGGCGGCTCGGCTCGAGGATGTAGTTCTGCCGGGGGATCTCCGGGAGCTGAGCATTGAGCAGGCTCGCGTAGGCGCGATGGGTGCCGATGTAGATCCCGGCGGGCTCGACCACGGACATGAGCCGCTCCACCGCCAGTCGGATCGACGATTTCTTCGATGAATCGAAGAGCGGCGTGAACTGCTTGGGGGAGCTCCTTCGGCTCAGCGGCCAGAGCCGCTTCCCGGCACCACCGGCAAAAACAATCGCGTGCATTTCAGAGCTGAGGCAGGAGGGCGCATTTCTGCGCAGATGGCACCGTGCACCGCAAGAGGCCGTTGCGTTGCTCATCCATGGGGTTGGTCGGAGAAGTTTCTGGCGACTGCATCGGTGCGAGGAATGTACCATCGCAGGAATGTGGGTACAAGGTGCAGGCACGAAACCTGATCCCGCGACAAGCCCAGCGACGTCGCGGCAGGCTGCACAAGGAGACACCCTTCCACGACGGACGCTCGCACCCGATGCGACCGGCGGGTGGTGGTCGTGGTCGTTGACGTGGTCGACTGCGCAGACGTCTTCGTCGTCGTGGCCGACGGAAATCACTCCGGCCACGGCCACGGCCACGGTTACGACCACGGCCACGGTCACGGCCACGGCCACGGTTACGACCACGGCCACGGTCACGGTCACGGCCACGGTTACGGCTACGGCCACGGTTATCACCACGGACACGGCCTTCCGCGGCCAGGGCGGGATTACGGGAGAGGGCAAGAAATGACAGCCTCGGCCCAAGTGCGCTAGAAAGTGCCCCGAGATGTCCAGAATCGTCGTCGTATCGGCTCGGTATCGCGCAGAGCGAGGCAACACATGAGCAACAACACCCTCAGCATGACCGGTTTCGGCCGCGCTCGCGCGGCCTTGGGAGGGCGCACGGTAGGTGTCGAGATCCGCTCGCTCAACCACCGCGGCCTCGACATCAAGGTGCGCGCCTACGACCTGCAGCTCGCGCCGGAGGTCGAGGTCGAGATCCTGCGCCTGGTCCGTCAGACCGTCACCCGCGGCTCGGTCACGGTCAGCCTGCACGAGGAGGTCTCGCAAGGCCAGGCGGTCACCCTCGACCCGGCCTGGCTGCGCGAGTCCTACCGAGCCCTGGAGGCGCTGCGCACGCAGCTCAAGCTGCCGGGGCCGGTCGATCTCGCGACCCTGGTGGCGTACGCGGCCGCGGCAAGACCGAGCGCCACTTTCGAGGTCCCGGCCTCGTGCTGGCCGGATCTGGCCCCCGCGATCGAGGCAGCCCTGGCCGGCCTTCTCTCCATGCGCGGCCAGGAGGGCAGGGCGATCGATGCCGACATCAAAGGACGCCTGGCGACGCTGCGCGGGCTGGTCGACAAGATCGCCGAGCTGGCTGCGGGCCTTCCCCAGCGCGCCGCCCGTCGGCTGGAAGAGCGCCTGGCCGCCCTGACCGGCGTCCTTGCCGTGATCGAGCCCACCCGCCTTGCGCAAGAGGTCGCGCTTCTGGCGGATCGCCTGGACGTCAGCGAGGAGCTGGTGCGTCTGCGCGCCCACTTCGATCACCTTGGCCAGATCCTCGACGGCAACGGCAAGGACGCCCCCGGCCGGCGCATCGATTTTCTCGCCCAGGAAGTCGGTCGCGAGTTCAACACCCTGGGCAGCAAGATCCAGGACGCGGTCATCGCCTCCCTCGTCATCGACGGCAAGGCCGAACTGGAGAAGCTGCGCGAGCAAGGGCAGAATATCGAGTAAACACGCGCCATGTCCACCGAAGTCACCCGCGGCATCCTGCTCGTGATCTCGTCGCCCTCGGGCGCCGGCAAGACCACCCTGGCGCGCAGGCTGGCCGCGGAATTCGACATCCGTTTCTCGGTCTCCTACACCACGCGCAGCCCGCGCTCAAGCGAGATCGAGGGCAAGGACTACTGCTTCGTCGACGAACTGGCCTTCGACCGGATGATCGCCGCGGGCGAATTCGCCGAATGGGCGCACGTCCACGGCCATCGCTACGGCACGGGCATCGCGACCGTGCAGAACGCCCTCGCCAGCGGCCGCGACTGCCTCTTCGACATCGACTACCAGGGCGGCCGGCAGATCCGCAAGCTGTGGCCGGAGGACAGTGTGCTGTGTTTCATCCTGCCTCCCTCCATGCAGGAGTTGGAAGACCGGCTGCGTCGCCGCGCCACCGAGGCGCCGGCGGCGATCGAGCAACGGCTTGCCATGGCGTGCAGGGAGCTCGAGCACTACCGCGAATACGATTACCTGGTGGTGAACGAGGATCTCTCCCGCGCCTATGACCAGCTTCGCGCCATCTACATCGCCGCCCGCTGTGTGCGAGCACGGCAGGAGAGGTTGGCGCAAGCCCTTCTGGCCCAAGCGGCGTCCCGCAGGCCATCGAGCGCGTGATGGCGACCTTGGAAGCACTCTGCGAAATCGTTGCCCGACGCAACCCCAAGGCGGATCTCGATCTGCTTCGCCGCTGTTACGCCTACGCGGCGGAGAGTCACGAGGGCCAGTTTCGCCGCTCGGGCGAGCCGTTCCTGGTCCATCCCATGGGCGTGGCCAAGATCATCGCCGGTCTGGGCCTCGACGTGCCCTCCATCTGCGCCGGGATTCTCCACGATTGCGTCGAGGACACCACCGCCACCCCTGAGGATCTGCGCGACAAGTTCGGCGAAGAAATCCAGAAGATCGTCGACGGGGTGACCAAGCTGGGGCAAATCCTCTGGACCACCCGTGAGGAGCGGCAAGCCGAGAACTTCCGCAAGATGCTCCTCGCCATGGCGCGTGACATCCGCGTCATCCTGGTCAAGCTGGCGGATCGGGTGCACAACATGCGCACCTTGCAGTTCGTGTCGCGCGACAAGCAGGAGCGCGTCGCGCGCGAAACCCGGGAGATCTACGCCCCCATTGCCAACCGCCTCGGGATCCAGTGGATGAAAGTCGAGCTCGAGGATCTGGCCTTCAAGTTCCTCGAGCCGCAGGACTACCAAGATCTACAAGCCAAGATGGAAGGCACCCGGACGCAGCGGAGCGCCTACATCCAAGAGGTGTGCAGCAAGCTCTCCGAGGTGCTGGCCCAAAACGACCTCAAGGGCGAGGTCAGCGGTCGCGCCAAGGGGTACTGGTCCATCTACCAGAAGATGCGGCGGACCGGTCGCGACCTGGAGCAGGTCTACGACATCATCGCCTTCCGCATCATCACCGCGAGCGTGCGCGACTGCTATGCCGCCTTGGGCATCATCCACTCCAACTGGACCCCCGTGCCAGGCCGCTTCAAGGACTACGTCGCGCTGCCCAAGCCGAACCTCTATCAGTCGCTGCACACCACGGTGATCGGCCCCGGATCCGAGCGCATGGAGGTTCAGATCCGGACCCGCGAGATGCACCGCCTCGCCGAGGAAGGGATTGCAGCGCACTGGCACTACAAGGAGGAAGAGGCGCTTGCCCCGGGCGACCGCAAGGCCTTCGCCTGGTTGCACCAGCTCCTCGAATGGCAGCGCGACCTCAAGGATCCCGCCGAGTTCATAGAGACCGTGAAGATCGAGCTCTTCGAGGAGGAGGTCTTCGTCTTCACCCCCAAAGGCGACGTGAGGCCCTTGCCCAAGGGCGCGACGCCCATCGATTTTGCCTACGCCGTACACTCCAAGATCGGGGATCACTGCTCGGGGGCGCGGGTGAACGGCATGATGGTCCCCCTGCGCTATACCCTGCGCAACGGCGACATCGTCGACATCATCACCTCGCCCACGCAGAAGCCCTCGAAGGACTGGCTCAAGTTCGTGGTCACGAGCCGAGCCCACGCCAAGATTCGCCACCACCTGCGCAACGAACAGCGCGAGCGCAGTCGGCGCCTGGGCCGCGATCTCTTGGCCAAGGCCCTGCGCAACCGCCACCGCTCCTTGGCCGTGGCTGAGAAGGAGAAGCTCGTCGACAAGGCGGCCGAGGCCCTGCATCTCGGCAGTGCCGACGAGATCCTGGTTCACGTCGGCTACGGCAAGCTGAGCCCGGAGGCCGCGGCCCTGGCCATCTACCCGCAGGACCACGCGGTCGATGCATCATCGGAGAACCTGCCCGCGCTGGGGGCCGAGGCGCGCGCCCAGCCCCGGCGCGAGCCCAAGCGTTCCGTCGGCGGGGTGCGCGTGCAGGGCGAGGCGGACATCGTGGTTCGCTTCGCCAAGTGCTGCTCGCCGGTTCCCGGCGACGCCATCGTGGCCTTCATCAGCCGCGGCAGGGGGGTCATCGTGCACACGCGCCAGTGTCCCAAGGCCTTCAACCTGGATCGGGCGCGCGCCGTGGACGTGGCGTGGGACGAGGAAGCCCGCCTTCTGCGCCCGGTCGCGGTGCAGGTGATCTCCGAAGACAAGCCCGGGATCCTCGCCGCCGTCTCGAAGTCCTTCCTCGAACACAGCGTGAACATCGTGCAGGCCAAGTGCCGGGCCACCGAAGACGGCCGCGGCCTCAACACCTTCCAGGTCACCGTGAGCCATGTCGACCAGCTGCGCAAGGTCCTGCACGCCATCCAGGGTATCGACGGAGTCATTTCCGCAGCGCGGATGTAGGCACTTTCCCCCTTTCCATCCTCTCCATTTGACCTCTCCCTCTCCCTCTGCTAGTTGAGAGGCCGACCATGGCATCGAATACTCGCCAAACCTGGAAGAAGCGCATGCGCCGGCACTCCAATATGGGGCGCAAGCGCAAGAATCAGGAAAGTCGCGGCTCGACTCCGTCGGAAGCAGAGCTTTTTTCGACCCTCGGCGAGCCGGGCAAACCTGCGCCAAAACCCGCCGCCAGGTAGTCGCCCCTCGCAACGCTAGACGTCACGTGCGGGGGTGATTCTGCCATCTCGACGGGACGAATGTTGATCTTGGGCAGGACTCTGCCCTAAGATCGGCGGGCTTCGCTCCCGTGGCGGGTATTCCGCGCGGTCGGAGAGACCTCACCTCCAGGTACCTGATGAAATTCTGCCCAAATTGCAAAACGCAGTACCCCGAGGACGCAAACTTCTGCCCGCAGGAAACCTGTGCGACGGCCGAAGGGCCTCAACGTCTCCAGATCATCCCGACGCGCGCTGCGCCGCGCTTCGAACCCATCGAAAAGCTGGGCGGCGGCAGCACGGGCGAGGTCTGGCGGGCGCGCGACGGACGCAGCGGCGGCGAGGTCGCATACAAGGTGATTGAGGCCGATGTGTTCGGGACGCCTGCCTCGGTGGCTCGCGCGGAGCGGGAGTTCAAGCAGCTCATGCGCGTGAGCAACCCCAAGGTCGCCGGCATCATCGAGTGCGATAAGACCCCGGCGGGTGGGTTGGTCGTGGCCATGGAGCTCTGCCAGGGGGAATGCCTCGACCGTGTGCTGGCCGCAGGCCCATTGCCCTTCGATCGCGCCAAGGACATCGTGCTTCAGGTCGGGCAGGCGCTGCTCGAGGCGCAGAAGGCGGGTCTCGTCCATCGCGACGTGGCGCCCAAGAACATCCTCGTGGCCCCCGCGGGAGAGGTCAAGGTCATCAACTTCCCCGTGCCCAAGCCCATCAACGAGAAGGTCGCGGGAGTGCCCGCCTACATATCGCCCGAGCAGGTGCAAGGCAAACCGGTCGACCAGCGTTCGAATACCTACAGCCTGGCCGCGGTGCTCTACCACATGCTGACCGGCGAGCCGCCCTTCCAGGGGCCGAGCATCCAGGCCGTGCTCGACATGCAGGTTTCCTCCCCGGTCCTGCCTCCAAGCCAGCGCCGGCCGGGGTCCAATCTGCCTCCCGAAGTGGACAAGCTCATCCTCAAGGCCCTCGACAAGAGCTCGAGCCGGCGACATCTCACCCTGCGTCTGTTCCTCAACGAGCTGGAAGCCATCAAGTTCCAGCCGGTTGGGGCCAGCAAGCAGGCGGGTGAGGTGGGGTTGGCCAAGACCATGATGTTCGGCGGCAACCAGGCCGACATCGCCAGGATGGTTGCCGAAGCGCGCGCCGCCAAGGCGGCGGCCTCGGGGGCTCCGGCAGCGGTCGCCCCTCATGTGCAAGCGCCCGAGGTGACACCTCCGCCGGCCAAGGTGTCAGCCCCGGCGGCGAAGCCACAGCCAAAAGCGGCGACTCCGGAACCCCAGGCGATGCCCCAGGTGGTCATCACCGGGCCGAGAGAGCTGACGCCGCCGCCTCGCCTGGTGACGCCTCCCCCGGTAGCTCATCCGCCTATCGCCGCGCAGCCAGCGGTTGCGCCGCCGCCGGCCGCAGCCCCGGCTGCGCGCGGCCCTGCGGCCGCGGTTTCGCTTCCCTCCGTCAAGCCGGCCGAGGCGGGCAAGGGGGCCCCTCCCAAGCCAGGCGCCGCGTTCCGCGAAACCCTGTGGTTCAAGCAGGGCGAAGCGCAGCAGATTGTGGCCGAGGCCAAGGCCAAGTTGCAGGCAGCAGGCAAGCCGGTAGGCGACGCTATCGACAACATCGCCGCCGAGGATGCACGTCCCCTCGAAGACCGCTACGTGGACGACGGCTCGGTAACGGTGGAGGACCGCAAGAAGTTCTCTCTGCGCACGGGCGGGACCTCGACTGCGGTTCCCGCGGTGAGCGGCCACCTTCCCGGCGAGTCGATGGACGAACGCGAGATCGTGGGCGAGATGAGCGGGGCGCGGCGCACGTTCATTCTGGCCGTCGCCGCCGTGCTGGTTCTGGCCCTCATCGTCGTGGTGGTGATGATGATGAGGGGGAAGGACAAGGCAGGGTCTGCGGCACCTGCCGCCGCGCCGGCGGCCGCGCCGGCAGCCGCCCCGGCGGCCGCGCCGGCGGCCGCCCCGGCAGCCGCGCATCCGGCTGTCCCGGCGCCGCCGCCGCCAAGCAAAGGCGTGGCTCCCATCGACGCTGGTCCCAGCCAGGCCACGGCCCCGGCAATCCCGGCAGCGAAAGCACCCGCGGCAGGACTGGGCGTCCCCCCCGGTGGGGCCAAGCAAGGTGCACTCGCCCCGGCCGGCGCGGCCAAGCCCGCCGCTGCCCGGCCAGCCAAGCCCGCCCCGGCCCCGGCCGCCAAGCCCGCGGCCAAGAAGAAGGCGGCCGCTGCCAGGCAGCATCCCGGGGCGAAGAACAAGCGCTGATCGGCGGCCACCGGCCTCCGGCTCCCCCGCCTTTGCCCGACCCCACAACCAGCCACCCACCCACGACCGGCGGTGTTGCCGCCTACTCGTCGACGATCATCAGGCTGAGCTTTCTCGGCTTGCCGTCTCTGAGGTAGTCGACGGTGAGGGCGGGCGCACTGCGCAGCGACTCGGCCACATCGAAAGCCTGTTCCGGCCTTTCGATGCTCTTGCCGTTCACCTTCTGCACGATGTCGCCGCTCTGCAGGTCGACGGCTTCGTAGCATGGATCGCCGGGGTGAAGGCTCTTGATCATCCACCCCTGGAAACGGCGCTTGGCCAGCACGCGATCGCCCGCGACCCCCTGCAGCCAGCGTCCCAAACCCGCGTCGAGCAGACGCCGCAAGGGAGCACGGCGCAGCACCTGGGGCTTGCTCCATATCTCGCAGGTGCGCGCGGGCGGCGGCGGGGCGACGACAGGTGTAGGGCTCGCAGGCGGCGATTGGGCCGGCGGATCGAACGCGGCAAGGGGCGTGGGGGCTTCGCCCACGGGGGCAATCTCAGGTGTCGGCGTGGCCGTGGTCGCGCACGCGCCGGCCACCAGAGCGGCCACCCCTGCCGCGAATACGCATCCGCGAATGCGCAGGTCTTGCATGGAGGCGCATCTTCTCACGGCTGCCTGGCCGAGTCACGGCCCAAGGGGGGCTTTGTCTCCTGGCCCGCGCCCTATTGGTCAGCCGCGACGTGAAACAAGCGCCGTGGCGCTGCCTGCAGCCCGCTTCGGTTGCGGGCGAAGCCCGCGCTATGCAGGGAAAAGCCGGTCGATCGCGCGGCACAGGGCGGCCGTGACCTCGTCTTTGCCCGCGGCTCCGTCGAGAACCACGACCGACGGATCTTGGCGGGCGAGCTCGCGGTAGTTGGCCGCGACCCTGGCCAGATAGGAGTCCCCATCGTATCGCTCGAGGGGACGCCCCGCCGCCTGCCGCCTCCGGGCAGCGACCTCCACGGGCAAGTCGAGAAGGACCGTCAGGTCGGGCCTGAGGATTCCCGGAGCCAGGGAGGCGACCCAGGCACGCTCCGCTTCCTCGGCCTGGTAAGCCAGCGACGAGAGCAGATAGCGGTCGGAAACCACGCTCGTGCCCGCGGACACATGCGGCTCGATCTCGCGCTGCAGATGGTCGATTCGGTCCGCGGCGAAGAGCAGCGACATGGTACGGCCATCGAGGCTGGCGCCGTCGGGCATGCGGAAACCACCATGCAGGGCCTCGCGCAGAAGTCGCCCGACGGGACCCGTGCTGGGCTCGCGCGTGCCTACCGCCCGACGGCCCAGGCCCCGGAGGTGGTCCACGGCGCGCTCGAGCTGGGTGGTCGTGCCCGACCCGTCGATGCCTTCGAGAACGATGAACTTGCCGCGCGCGATGGTCGTCGTCATGGGATGCCGGACTCCTTCTACATCCAATCTTGGCCCATGCCGAGCGCTGCCTGTCTTATACTCATGCCGTGCTCCGTCCCAAGACCCTGGTTTGGATCCTGCCGCTTCTGCCGGCCCTGGCCGGATGCAAACGCTCGCTCGAGAAGAAGAGCAACCAGCCGTCAGGCGGCACCTCACCCGTCATGCGCGATGTCTTGTGCATGGAGCAACCCGAGGGCTGCGTGTACTGCACCAGCCGGGACAGAGGTCCGGCTCCCTTCCTGGAGGCCGACCAGTCGCGTCCCTTCACCTGCGATCCCAAGGACGAAGACAACTGCGTCGAATTCTGTACCTCGCTGGCCCCGGAATGCGCGTTGCCCTGGTCGACCAAGCCCCACTGCATTCTCGACTCGGAGCTGGCCTTCCAGCGCGCGGTCTTCAACCGCGACACGGTGGATCGCCCCGAGGTCACGGTGACCGGTAGACTGGTCGACATGAACGGACGCCGCATCGAGGGCGCCCGCGTCGATGTCTGGGTGTCGCGCGGGGCCCAGCAGACCGCGCTTGCCGAGGAGGTTACCGCCAAGGACGGAACCTTCCGCACCCGCCTGCGCAGCGGCCCTTGGACCTACTCGCTGCGTTTCAGCAAACCGGGTTTCGCCAGCGGGCTTGTCGAACGTCTGCCGGCCGAAAAAATTGCACCCTCGGCGGGCAACCAGCCGCGCGTGTTTCGGCTGGAGCAGGAAAGCACGATCAAGGGCCGCGTGGTCGACAGCTCCCCGGCTGCCGTGCCGGTGGTCGATGCCGAGGTGGCCGCCCTGCGCACCTCGGAGGATGGCATCGAAAGCGGCCGGGTGCACACCGGGGACGACGGCAGCTTCGTCCTCGGCGGCCTGGAGGCACGCCGCTATTTTCTTCGCGTCACCAAGTTCGGTTGGCGCCCGTTGGTCATGAAGGGCGTCCAGGCCGGCACCGGTTCCCGCGTGGCGGTCAAGCTCAAGCGGGCGACGGTCATTCGCGGCATGGTCCGCGACAAGGACGATGATCCCGAACCGAACGCCACCGTGGCCGCGGTGCTCTCGGAGATCCCGGGAATGCCCACCACACCCATCTTCTGGACGAGCAACAACACCGGCGCCTTCGCCCAGGACCGTTTCGCGCCCGGCACCTATTACCTTTGGGCGCGCAGGGGCGAGATGCTGGCCTATCCGCCGGAGAAGATCGAGCTCAGCGAAGGCGGCGAGGCCGAGGTGGTTCTGTCTTTGAAGCACAAGGGCTCGCGCGTGACGGGCCGGGTGACGCTCGAGGCCGGGGCGAGGCTGTCGCCCAATGCCAGGGCACTGCTCATCAGCCGCTCGTCCCCGCTTGCCTTTCCCCGACCGGCGGTCGCGGGTCTGGACGACAACGACGGACGCTTCACCTTCGTGGGCATCCTTCCCGGTCGCTATGAGATCAGCGTGAAAGACGGAACCAAGGCCCTGGCCATCGTAGAAGGCCCGCGCGATGTGGAAATACCCATCGACGCAGACGTCACCGTGCCTCTTCAGGAAGTCGTCGTGGTGCGCCCGCGCGTGCCCGAGTAGGCCGCCCTAGTTCAGAACCCGCAGACGATTCAGGCAATCGTCAAGAACCTGCCGACCGTCGTTCTCGAAGCTCTGGAATCGCACGGCCATGCCCGAAATCGATCGCGACGCGCCGGCCTGGACGTAGTTGACGAAGTAGTGGTTCTTCACCTCGCCCAGGGCCACCACCTCGGCGGTTTCCTCAGGATTCAAGAAGGAAACCCGCACGCGTGCGCCGAGGGGGAGGGGGTCGCGCATTTCGATGAAAATTCCGCCGGCAGAGACGTTGCGCGCCACCCCAGGCAGCACGCCGAACAGGATGGACTCTACCCGCACGGGGAAGACCTTGTCGAAACGGAGGTGTTGACGCTTCTCTCGGTCTGGCGAGACGGAATTGGACGGGCTCTTGGTCATGACTACATGGTACGATATATGACCCTATGAAGTCAAATTACCTACATATACCTCCATCTGCCTCTTGCTCGGTTCAAGCGCGAAAAACCGCGCAAGGCCGCGGGCAAATTGAAAGATCTTGTAATCTCTGATACCGTGAGACCGAAGGGTTCTGCGCCGAATGCTCCCGAACGAACGGACGACCCGTGATGAGATCGCTGCGGCGCCCGGTGAGGTGGAAGGATTGATCGTGGCGCCGGACAGGGCCGCCGCGCGCTCGCTGATCGCCTTCTTGCGCGCCGAGGGCATCAACGTGCAGGTCGTGAATTCGGTGGATCAGGGCTTCGAGGAGGCCTTGCTTCACAGGCCCAACATCGTGATGGTCGACGACCGAATCAGCCGTGCGGGGGGCGTTGACCTGTGCGAACGGCTGAAGGGGAACGCGCGCACGCATTTCCTGCCCGTCATCCTTGCCTCGCAGACCAAGGATGACGACCTGCTTCGCATCGACGCTCTGGCAGCCGGGACCGACGCCCTCTTCACGCCTGCCACCAGCCGGGAAGAGCGCCGCGCGCGCCTGTGGGCGCTTCTGCGCTCCCAGGCGATCTTTCGCAAGCTCGAAAGCAAGCGGCGAGCGCAAACCAGCAAGATCGGGCACAAACGACGTTGGGTGCGCGGGCTTGTCCACGACATCCAGAACTCGCTGGGCGCGATCCACGCCAACTTCGAGTATCTCGCGCAGATGGCCGAGCCGCGCGACCCCGGCAAGCGCGGGGAGCTGGAAGAGTGCATGCAAGAAATCCGGGTTACGTTCCGCATCATGGTGCGCGACCTGCGCACCGTGCTGGAATTCGAGCGCTTCGAGTCCGGCGACGTCGACCTCCGCAACGATCCCTTTCTGCTTTCGGATGTGACGAAGGAGGTCGCTTCGACGCTTCAACTCATGGCCATCGATGCGCGCAAGGAGATCATCGTCGACAATACGAACTACTCCTTGACCCTGCGCGGAGACGCCGAATACCTCAAGGAGGCGGTCTCGCTCCTTGCCACCTATGTCTTGCGCCAGCCCGAGAACAAGCAGTGCTTCCTGCGCGCCATGTCAGAGAGAGGCGTCGCCCGCCTTCACGTCTTCGGAGACCGGCACGAGATCGCCTTGTGCAACCGGGAGCACGTCTTCGATCCCTATCCCGGCCGTGCGAGCGAGAAGTCATCCCGGGTTGCCCAGAGGGTAGGGCTCGCCCTGGCCCACGCCATCGTGAAAGCGCAGCACGGCTCGCTGCGTTTAGAGGACTCTCCCATGGCAAGCACCGCTTTCGTGATCGAGCTATCGGCGCGCCGGGTGACCGAGGAGTCGAGCACGACCGAATGAAGCGTCTGGCCCGCGCGCGATTCCTCCTGGCTGGGCTTCTGCTTGCCGAAAGCGCGGCCATGGCTGCTGACAAAGTGGGCGATCTCGGCAAGGCCTTGCTTGGGGATCCCAGCCTCAAGGTGCGAACCCAGGCCGCGCTCTTGCTGGGCAACCTGGGCGACCCGGCCGGGGTCGAGCCCCTCATCAAGGGCCTGGCCGACGACAGCAAGGCGGTGCGGGCCAGCGCAGCCCGCTCCCTGGGCAAGCTCGGCGGGGACAAGGCGGCATCCGCGCTCAAGAACCTGCTTGCGCGCGAATCGGACAGCTTCGTGCGCGAACAGGCGCAGAAGTCCCTGGCCATCTTGACCGCGCGCCCGACCGCGCGCCCGCCGCCGGCCGGGGAGACCAAAGATCGAAAGCTTTACTTGAAGTTTGGTCCGTTTACCGGCGGAAGCAAAGCCGCAGATGCTCCCTTGCTGGGCTTGCTTCGCGCCACCCTCCGGCAGTCGATCGCCAAGCTTCCGCACGTGGTGGTGGCCGAGGGCGCAGACGAGAAGAACCTGGGCAAGGGCGGGGCGCCGGCCTTCGTGGTGGACGGCAACGTTCTCAAGCTGGAGGACCGCGAATCCGGGCATTCCCTCGAAACCAGTTGCGAGGTGAAGGTCATGGTCGCCCGCTGGCCTTCCCGGAGCGTCATCCTGTGGACCAGCGCGGGCGCGGCCGTGCAAGGGGGCAGGCGCGCCCGCGAGAACGCCCGGCGCGACTGCATCGAGGCCTCCGCGAACCAACTGGGGGACAGCTTGGTCGGCTACTTCAAATCCCAGGGCGGCTAGGTGCGAATGCAGCGATGCATAAGAGGAGCATACCCATGACAAATCCCGAAACGAACCCACCCCACAAGCGCAAGCTGCGCAACCTGCTCATCGACGTCGGGCTCCAGCTTCGCTATACCGTGTTCATCATCGGCGTGGCGGTCTTCCTCACGGCCCTGCTCGGCTACCGCATCTACGTTGCCACCCAGGAAACCACCCGCATCGTCACCATGACCGCTTCCGCGGATCCGGGCGTGGCGCAGGAGCTGGAAAGGCAATTCCGCGCCAACGACCGCGTGGTCGTGTTGGGCATCGTCGGCTTCGGCCTGGTTCTGGTTTTGGCCGTGAGCGCGGCCGGCATCTGGATGACCCACAAGATCGCCGGCCCCTTGCACCACATCGGCGCGGCCCTGGCCCGCGTGCGCGACAACAAGCTTCCCGCCATCGCGGACAACCTGCGCCGGGGCGACCAGCTCCACGCCTTCCACAAAGGCTTCCGCGAAATGTACGCGGCGGTCCGCGCGCGCGCGAGCGCGGACTCGGAGGTGCTCGGGAGGGTCATCGCCGCCATCGAAGCCCAGTCCCCGCGGACGCCGGAGCTGGAGCAGGCGCTGGCGGACCTGCGGGCGCTGCGGCAAGCGAAGCTGCAAAGCCTGGAACCGCCGGCGGGCTGAAACCACAGAGAGCGCAGAGGGCAGGGAGGGCACCGAGAACGCGGTTGGCCGTGGTGTTCACGGCCTGACGCCGGAGTCCAGTTCTTGACAACCAACGCCGTCCGAAGTCCGGGATCTCCTTGCGTTCGTTTCTGGCAAGGGAATTGCTGTGGCTTGAGAGCCAGCGTTGGACAGGTTGTCGCCAAGACCACGATCCGATACGTTCGCTCCGGCGCCGCGCAGCCGCACGCCAGGAGATCCCGACTTGATATTCCAATCTGGCACCTCAAAACTCGACGCTTCACGATTCGTCTCCGCTTTGGGGTCACACACTGCGACCTCAAACAGGAGAAGGCCTGCAAATGACTGATCAAAGTCCTGTGCCCGTCGAGCGCATCGAGCGCGGGATCCTTGTTCTGCGCGGGCACAGGGTCATGATGGACACGGATCTGGCGCAACTCTACGGCGTCGAAACACGGGTGCTCATCCAGGGAGTCAAGCGCAACATCGAGCGCTTCCCGGCCGACTTCATGTTCCAGCTCACGATCGAGGAGGCCCGCTTTTCAAGATCACGATTTGTGATCTTGAACGAGTCGGAGCCCGAGGCCGAAAAGGCTTCAAGATCACAATCTGGCACATCAAAGCGTGGCAAGAACATCAAGTACCTTCCCTACGCCTTCACCGAGCAGGGCGTGGCCATGCTGTCGAGCGTGCTGCGCAGCCCGCGCGCCGTGCAGGTGAACATCGAGATCATGCGGGCCTTTCGCTGACCATGACCGCGCCCACGCCGGCCGCACGGGCTGCGAACCGGGCGCGGATCTCGGGCGAGGGGTGCTGGCGCAGTTTTGCCTCCAGCTCGGAAAGAAGCGCCTTGCCGCCGAGGAGTTCGAGCACATCGATCGCCACCTCCTGGCACTTCCACAGTGGAGGGGCCAGTTTCTCGGGTGCCTCTTCGAGCAGCTCCGCAAACGGCTGCGGCGAAACCTCGGCGGCCTCTTCGAGGAGCAGGCCGAGCAAGGTGGTCTGCTTCGCGAACGCCGGCTCCCGCACCACGGCCCGCATGAGCGGCGCGAACACGGAAGGATTGCCCACGCCAACCAAGAGCAGCAGCACCTCCTGCCACCAGGAATCGCCGTAGCGGGCTGCCACGCTGGCCAGGGCAGAGGACGCCTGCGGGGTCTTCTCCAGGATCAGGCGCCGCAGCTCGCAGGCCGCCAGGTACTCCTGGAACCCGAGGTGCATGAAGCCGAACTCATCCGGGCCGTACCCGGTGAGGAGCCCGCTCTCGTCGCGCACCGTGCGCAAAAAGGCAGCGGCGTCGCCTCCGCCCCAGCGCACCGCCTGCAGGGCCGGCCCGAGCGCGGGAGCGAGCTCGGCCGCCGAGGCCCGCGTGCGGCCTTGCTCCTCGTGCAGCCACAGGGCTGCGGGCTGGAGCACCCGCCGGCCTTGCTCCGCGGTCACGTTCACGGCCTGGCCGCGCCCCTCGCGCCAGCGCTCGAGCAGCACCTCCACGCACTCCTGGTAAAGGCGCACCCGGCCGCGGGGCAGGGCGCCGCCGTCGCGGTGGACCAGGCACAGGTTGGCCAGGAGCAGGGGATTCTTCACCATCTCAGCCACCCGCGCCGAGCGGAAGTCGCCCTTGCCGATCTCGGCGATGAGGGCATCGGCGCGTTCGCGCGCCAGGGCCTCGCCCTTGGCCTGGTCGCTCGCAAGCCCGGTCTCGACGATGCGGTACCACTTGCGCACGAAGCCCTCGGTCTGCGGCCGGTCGAGGGGCCGCACGTGCAGCTCCAGGAACTTCTCGCCCAGGCGCACCTCGTCCTGCCCGTGACCGGCAGGGGTCTGGCGGCCGTAGCCGGCAAAGCGGCAGGTCACCACCGGCACGCAGGTCGGGTGCGCGGTCGCGGCTTCCTCGACCCAGCGGACTACCTCAGGGCGCTTTCCCGGATCCGCCACCTCGTCGAGCCCGTCGAAGAGGAGGAGCAGGCGCCCGCGTTCGAGCAGGCGCGCCCCGAACCTTTCGCCCAGGCGGTCGCGCAGCTCGGGAGTGTGCTCGCCGTCGATGACCTCGGCCAGGGCGTGCCGCCCGGCCGCGAAGTGCCGCAGGGGCAGAAACACCGGCACCACGTCGGCGGACAGGCCCATCTCGGCGGGGCGGCCCCGCCAGCAGGCGAGGAGGAGTCGCTATAAGTGCGTGGTCTTGCCTGACCCCGGGTCGCCCAAGATCACGAGCCCGGTCCGCCGCAGCCGCTGGGCCTGCTGGAACGCCTCGAAAAGCGGGATCTCGTCGGAGCCTCCTTGGTCGAGAACCGGCTTGGCCCCCTCGAAGTTCGGAAAAGCTGCATCCCCATACGCCCGGCGGTCGACCATGGCCTGCAAGGGGATGTAGAGGTCTTCGAGCGCGATGGGCACGCGCAGCTTGGTCTTGAACCCGGCAAGCTCGATGCTCCCGTGCTCGACCAGCATGGCCTCGCGGTAGAGCCCGATGGCCTTGGCCAGCGCGGCGTCGGTCGAGGCGGGCAGGGGCTCGAGCGGCGGCTCGGCGCGGGGCTCGATCCTCGCGAGGTGCTCATGAAGCGACTGGATCACGGCACCGTGGAGGGTTTCCTCGCGGAAGAGCGCCGGCATTTGGTCTTCGCGAAAGGCCTCTCGGAACTCCTTGAGCTTCTGTTGCTTCGCCCAGCAGTCTTCGCCGGGATCGAGGTCCGCGTCGGTCCACGGCAGACTTCGATCGATCTCGAACATCAGCCGCGGCCGTTCTGCCGCCTTGGCCGCGTCGTACTCGAGCCAGGTGATCGACTTCCCGCTCGCATCTGGTTCCCAGCCATATCGGTGGGCCACGATACCCACGAAGATGTCGCACTCCGCGGCCAGCCGGCAGCATTGCTCGACCGTGGGCCTGGGAGACACCCCGAACCTCTCCATGCCCACCGGCACTATCCCGGCGCGCTCGACCGCATCCCGCACCAGCTCCCGCCGCGCCTCGTTGTCGAGATACGTGCTGGAGATGAAGACCTTGCGCCCCCCAGAGGCCGGAACCCACGCAGCCATGGCAAAGGGCAATCTATCACCCAACGCCCGCCCGCGGTCCAGGCCCTTCACGGAACCTAGTCCCGAAGCCGGCTAGAGGAGATCTGCGACCGGCTTTCCCTCGGGAATGATCTCCCCTGCGCGGTAGAGTTTCCGCAGCTCGGCGATGCGTCGGCGCCAGTAGGCGGTATCGCGCGCCTGGTAGGCCGTGACCTCCCGGGCGATATCGCGCCGGCATCTGGCAAGAGACCGCCGGGTGCCGAGCTCCGCGAGCCACCGCGCGCGATCCTCGGCGTTGAAGGTGTTGCGCACGGCCCACCGCAGCGCACCGAGCCGTCGACCCGGCAGCGCTACCCGATCGATCTCCAGGCGCACGAGATTGGAGATGACTTCGTAGTCCGACAGCCTGCGGGTGAGTTTGAGTTTCACCAGGTCCACGGGAGAAACGACCGGAACCACGCCAAAGCCCGTGTTCATGGCGCGGGCCCGCCGCAAACCCTCGGAGAAGCGACCCACCCGAGGCGGTTTGCCCAATACGTCGAGGTAGATGGGAAGGGGCCTCTCAGGCACAACGAAGTGAAATCCGTGGCCGCCGAGCAGGTAGCGGCGCAGAAGAGGAGGCGTGAGCTTGTAGACGGACGCGCGAAGCGACGCGAGCACGGTGAGCAGGCGCCGAACGTTCACCGCCGTGGGCTCGATCCAAATGTCGATATCCTCGGAAAACGTCGCCGCCCCGTACAGGACTGAAGCCTGTCCGCTGATCAACAGGTACCTGAGACCCCCGCGCTCAAAGCCTTGGAAAAGTCTTCGCATCGTGGACCGCCTGCGGATCTCTGAGCCGCGTTCGCAGTCGCCAGGAGCGACGCAGCCGCTCGGCCGGACTCAAAGCGCGCCACAACTGGAGATAGGGGTCGACCTCACGGATCGGCTCACGCGGCGGGCGACGGCGCTTCATCTCTCTCCCGAATACCATGCCGAATCCCGGAACTCCAGGGCCAGGCCCGCTTGCATCAGCGGCCAAGCGGGTACTCGACCCGGAGGCCGGGGAATCGGGCAAAGTCGCGGTCGTTCGTGACCAAGGTGGCCCCGTGCTCGATGGCCAGGGCCGCGAGGTGCGCGTCCGAAACCAAGGGGCCGCTGGCTTGCCCCGATCCAAGCAGCCCGCCGAGGATCTCCCAGTGACGCTCGGTCGGGAGCACCAAAGCTGCGATCGGGACGGCAAGCCAACTGTCCACGATGCCGCGCGCCTCGGCGATCGAAAGCGGCCGGACCACCGCCCGCGGATGGGTGGCGATGCGCAGGAAGGCCAGAATCGTCGGCCAGCAGAACCCGACCGGCACGGTTCCGGTCAAGGCATCCTCGAGCTAGCAATCAGACATCAAGATGTCAACGCGAGTTCGGTCGCGCGGTGCTCTGCTGACCTGCGATAGGAGGGGAGCCGGCCGGGCACAGCGTCCCTGCGGTGTTGAGGGTTGCAGCCGGGACTGGCCTGCGTCTTGCATTCGGCGTCCGTGATCCACAGAAAACCACGAATACGGAGCACATCCCATGCGAAAACACGACAGAACGATCCGGACCATGTCGCGCGATTGGGCTCGCTGCGCGACGTCGCTTTGCACGGCTTCTGACTAGAAGCTGGCGAAGAAGTCCCACACCGTCGGGCCGACCTCTTTCCAGTTCAGGGTGTGACCGGCTCCCTCGTAGGTGCACATTTGCACCGGGAATCCCGGGGCGCAGCCCTCGTAGAGCAGACACGGCGGGTGCGACGTGGGCGTGGTCGTCTGGCTGCAGTGGTTGGCCGAGATGAAGTAGTCGCGCACGGTCACCCCGCTCGCATACTCCACGTCGACATCCGCGGTTCCGTGTACCACCATGATGGCGGCTTGCCCTTGCGCCTGGTGTCGCTTCACGTAGAAGCTGTAGAGGCCTCCGCCCGCCAACGGGGCCACCGCGCGCACCACGTTGCCGCGTTCGAAGGTGAGGTAGTTGGACATGAACCCGCCGATGCTATGGCCGCTGGCGAACACCCGCGCCTCGTCGACGCAGTAGCTGCCGCGGATGGCGTCCCAGAGCTTGTCGAAGAACTGCAGATCCCGGGTGTTGTCGTTGAAGGTCTCCTAGCCCGGCTTCTTCGCCCAGGTGTAGTCGAGCCCGTCCGGGAGAACGAACAGGGCGCTGCCCGGAGGCGCCGCCTGCTCCACGAGCGTGTAGTCGT
>Ga0172363_10000533_pt1 | contig 29080 bp, 44 predicted proteins | sample LakKivs2_kivu2a2_FD_114541 | JGI IMG/M metagenome (GOLD analysis project Ga0172363, IMG submission 114541) | Sediment microbial communities from Lake Kivu, Rwanda - Sediment s2_kivu2a2 | ecosystem: Environmental > Aquatic > Freshwater > Lake > Sediment | place: Rwanda: Western Province, Lake... | reverse complement strand
GAAAAATGCGAAATAAGATATCTGAACATAAAAAAAACAGGGATGAGCTAAACGAAAGAGTTAAGCATGCTAAAGAACAGAGAAACACGTTAAATAAAAACTATAGTGCTGTGAAAAAAGAAATTGATGAACTGGAAAGAACACGTACTATTACAGCAGGTGGAAATTTAAATGAGCTACGCAAACAACTTAAAAATCTTGAAAATGAACAGATGACACAACCCATGTCTCCTAAGAAGGAAAAAAAGATTATTGAGGTTATTTCTGAGATTCATAATAAAATTAAGGAACAAGAAAATCTTTTAAATAAGGATCCTAAACTAAAAAAAGCTCTTGAAGACGAAAAAATCATTAAACAAAAAGCAGAAAAACAACATGATCTAGTAGAAAAACTAGCAGCTAGAGCCCAAGAAGAACATGAGGGTATGATCTCCCTGATTAAACAGCTTGATAACATGGTAAAAAAAGTAAATGAAATCCAAGAGACCATTGTTATAACTAAGATTGAAGCTGATAAGGTTCATAAGGAATTCATAACCTGTGTTGATAAGATTCATGAGCTTGAAAGAGAGATTTCAAGTGTTAAAAGTAAAAAATATAAAAGTAAGAAATCTGCTGAGGCTGAGACTGCTTATAAGGAGGCAGATGAGATCTTTGAGAAGTTTAAACGCGGTGAGAAACTTAGCACTGAGGATTTAATGGCTTTGCAAAAAGCTGGTTTGATATAATCGATTTATTTGTGTCTTTATATGGAGGCCTAGTTATTTATGCAATGTGAGCTTTGTGGTAGAGAATGTGCTTGTAAGCCTGCTTCTATTGAAAATGTTCGTATGATGCTATGCCCTGATTGTTTAAAGCATGGAACTGAGGTTAAGGAAGAGTATAAACCATCATCAGTTAATATTCCAACTTCTTTTTTAGGCAGGATTAGAAAACCTGCTGAAAAAGATGTTTATAAGGATATGAATAAAGAGCTTGTCACTGGCTGGAATGATATAATTAAGAAAGCAAGAGAAAAAAAGGGTCTTACCCGTGAGGAGCTTGGTTTTAAGATTGGTGAGCGTACTGTTACCATTGGTAAAATTGAGAACGGTGATTTACGTCCTTCTGATACAGTTATTGTTAAACTTGAAAAAGAACTAGGTATAACCCTTGTTGAAGAAGTTAAAAGTGTTTCTAATATTTCAGCAGGCTCTCGTTCTGGCGGGGGTTTTACCCTTGGTGATTTTATAAAAAAAAAGTAATGTGAGCATGAGTAAAAGTGATTTATCTAAAGCAGTGCAGGAACTACAAAAGGGTTTGTTAGTAGTTTACCCTACTGATACTTTGTATGCCCTTGGTGCTGATGTTTTTAATGAGTATGCTGTTAAACAGGTTTTTACTGTTAAAAAAAGACCGTTTTCAGTGCCTTTACCTGTTGCTGTTTCAGATTATGAAATGTTGAATGATATAGCCTTTGTTGATAAAAGAGCTAAAAGTTTAGCTGATTTCTTTCTACCTGGTCCTCTGACCTTGATTTTGAAAAAAAAGAATTGTGTTTCAGATATTGTTACTAGTGGTAGTGATAATGTTGCTGTTAGAATTCCAGGTAATGAGATTGCTTTGGAGTTATTATCAGATTTTGGACCATTAACTGTTACTAGTGCAAATGTTCATAGTGAAAAAACACCAGGTATTATAAAGGATGTTAAAATGCAGTTTAAACAAGGCGATATCGCTGTTTATCTTGATTACGGGCAATTAGAAAGTAAACCCTCTACTATTGTTGATGTAACATCAAAAAACATAAAAATAGTCCGTGAAGGAATTATTTCAAAGGATATGATATTGGATGTGATATAAAACTATGGATGACAATGTTTATGAGAAATATCTGCGTGCTGGTAAAATCGCATCTGAGGTTAGAGACTATGGTGCTGGTTTGATTAAACCTGGTGTTAGTCTTTTAAAGGTTGCAGAATCTGTTGAGACAAGAATTCTTGAAAAAGGTGCTGGTATTGCTTTTCCTGTTAACATTTCATTAAATGAGATTGCAGCACATTATACTCCTATCTTTGATGATAAAACTGTTTTTAAGAAAGGCGATGTGGTAAAACTTGATGTTGGTGTTCATATCGATGGTTATATTGCTGATACAGCTGTGACTGTTGAGATTGAGACTAATAATTACAATGATATGATAAAAGCTTCAAGTGATGCTCTCGAGTTTGCAATTGATATGATGAAACCTGGTGTTCATCTAGGGCTTGTTGGGAAAAAAATTGAGGAAACCATAAAATCATATGGTTATAAACCTGTTGATAATCTCTCAGGTCATAGCCTTGGATGTTATAATCTTCATTCAGGCCTTGAGGTTCCAAATGTTTCAGCAGCAATGCAAAATGTAAAAACAAAAGAAGGAGATGTTTTAGCAATAGAACCTTTTGCTACTAATGGCCGAGGTCATATTATTTCAGGTAAAGGCAGTAATATTTATCTTTGTAAAAACTCTGTTGGCTCAAGGTTTATTCGTGAGGAAAGATCAAAAATCATGTTTAAAAAATTAAAATCTGAGTTTAAAACTCTTCCATTTGCACAACGCTGGTGTAAAAAATATTTCCCAAACAGTGCAGACATGGTTTTAAGAAGACTTTCTTTTCTAGATGTTCTTAAACATTATCCTCAACTAGTTGAACAAAACAACTCTATTGTAACACAAAAAGAGCATACTGTAGTTCTCAAGGATGATGGATGTGAGGTGACAACATTATGAGTGCTAAAAAAACTACTTCAAAAAACAATGTAAAAATAATTAAATTAGAAAACCTTAATTGGAAACAAATCGATAGTTTTGATAGAAATAAAACAGTTTTTTATCTAATAATTAATCCTTTGGAGGCTCATGGCCCACATCTACCAGTTGGCACAGATTTATTTACAGCTCAAGATGCAGCAGTTGAGGCGATTAAAATATTGCAGGAGAAAAAAAAGGATTTAACATATGTTTTATTACCAGCTGTACCAGTTGGGTATTGTAAATTTTTAACAGATTTTCCTGGTAGTATATCTACAAGTAGCCGGGTTGTAAGAGATATTGTCTACAGTATGGGATCCTCTCTTGCTGATCATGGTTTCAAATATATGATAATTTGCACGTATCATATGGCTATTCCTCATCTTAAAGGGATTTATTCAGCTATGAAAAAACTTGGGTCTAAATATAATATGAGAACATGTGAGCCGTGGGGTCCATATTTTTTTAGTGATAAAATCCAGAAAAATGAGCCAAAACTTGGTTTTGATACAAGTAAGGATATGCATGCTGGTTTTCGTGAGACTTCTCTTATGAAATATCAATATCCTTATCTTGTTGATGAATCATACAAAAATCTTCAAAATATTTATCGTGATCTAAACTCTCCACGAGTGGTTGGTAAAACATTTAAACAACTTGGTTTAAAAGAGGGTTATGTTGGTAGTCCTGCTCTTGCTGATGCTGATTATGGTAGATGGTTTTTCAATGAGACTGTTAATGTTTATGTGAATGCAACAATTGATTTATATGAAGGAAAACCACTATCTGAGTTACCTGTGCGTATAAAAACTGCGATGAAAGCATTATTTTGGAGTTAATCTTTCAAATAAAGCACTAATCATTAAAGGCAGTAGTACTGTTGCATCTCCATCTATTGTCACATTGTCTGCTTTTTCTTTGATTTTACCCCAGGATATCGCCTCACGTGTTTGTGCACCAGAAAGACTTCCATCATATTCCATGGCTGTTGTTATATAAACTGCGTAATCAAGTCCGCCTTTGAATTGGTTCCACCAGATAACATGATGCTTAGATATACCACCGCCAATTATTAGTGCACCACTTTTTTTAGCATCAAAAATAGTATCTGAAAGGTCTTGTTCATCTTTTAAAAGATCAATTGTGAAATCCCTATGCTCCTGATAATACATCCATATTTGTGAACCAAACGCACCATCTGTTATACCTGGTACATATATTGGTATCTTGTTTTTGTAAGCCCAGTATATTATTGATTCTTCTTTGTTTTTTTCTTTTTCAAGATGTTTACCAAACTCCCAGACCAAGTCTTTTGTTGACCATTTGTTGTTTTTCTTGTAAGTATTTTTTAGGATTGGTTGCATTTTTTCTTCAAGGATTTTACCATAGCATTCATTTGGTATGAAGATGTTTCCAAGGCGGTTTACTCCTTTTTTATGCAGTTCTGCATCATCTGCCATGAAAGATCCATGGTAATAATTTTCCCATATCCTTGCAAGATCATGATCAAGTGTTCCACATGTTGTTATTACTACATCAAAAAGTTCTCTTTTCAACAGCTCTTTGATTACTCCTCTTGTCCCAGTGGCACAGATGCAGGCTGGAAATGAAAGGATTTTCACACATTCTTTATCTTTTATCATGTTTTCTATAATGTCTACGCCGATCCCTACTTTTTTTGCTGTAAACCCACCTGATTTGTATAGTTCTGATACTAGCTCGTTTGTGTTCATATTTTTTTTAAATTCTATGTCTTTGATTGCCTTGTTTTTCATAATAATACTTACCTTTCTCTTGTTTAATACACAGCTATTGCTCCATATCCTACACAGGAGCTATCAGGGTGGACTTCATAGGATGTCCCATATTTAAGTAATTCTGCTTTGTTTGCACCTAGTTTTTTTACTGCTGTGAGCATTGCTGCTATAGGACCATACCCACACATTGTGATGTTGTTTTCGTATACTGTTTTTATTAGTTCCTCTGGTTGCATTTTTACTATTTTATCTATGGCCATTTTATCCTGTTTTTTTGCGTATTCATCAACACGTAATCCTTTTGGTGGCATGCTACTGTAGTTAAAACCTGCATGTGAGAAATCACTACTAGCTATTATTACAACTTTTTTTCCTGATTCTTTGATGGCATCTGCAATTATTTCTCCTACGTCCTTTGCTGTTTCATAATCCTGCATTGACATACATATTGGTATAAAATCAAATTTTATTTCTTTAGCGCAAAACTGTAGAAATGGTAGTTGCACTTCTATGCTATGCTCATATGTGTGTGCGTTTTCATCATTGTCAATTATTTCTTTTAAAAGCTGGTTTGCTAATTGTTTGTTTATTGATACAGAGCCTAGTGGTGTTTGCCATACTCCTTCTGTCATCACAGCGACTCCTGATCCCATACCTGTATGGTTTGGTCCAAGGATAATAAAAGTATCAGCAAAACCATTTAATGAAAGCTGATAGTAGGAATGAGCAGCTATTGCACCTGAGTAAATATATCCTGCATGTGGTACAATTAAGCCTTTAATGTTTTTTGTTCCTTTGCCTATTTTGGGTAATGATTTTGGTCCTCTTTCGTCTAAAAAACATTCTTTTAAGGTTTGTTGAAGCTGTGTTTGTCCTGCTTCATAGAATTGGCCTGCTACTGCAGGTTTTCTTATTTTTTCCAAAATTATCTTACCCCCTTTTTAGGTAGTATATAACTAGTTTGGAAGTTAAACTTTACCCACAAAAACTATAAATACACTACAAGAATACGGGATTAAAATATTTCGGGGATTATCTATGGAGACGGTTTGTTACATTGAAATAATAAAAGATGGGCAGGATTTTGTTGCAAGAGCTCATATGCCTGATGGAACAATTAAGGAGTATCGTCATCAGGTTTTCGAAGATGTTCTCACTGAGATGGTTGTAGAGCTTCAAGAAGAACTAAGTGAATAAAAAATTTTTTTTATTGTTTTTTTTACTTTGTATCACTATTTTGAGCCATAGAGTGTTACGACAAGTAATACAACAAATATAGCTAATAAGAAATACCATATGTATTTTCTTTTCTTTTGAAGTGATAAAAACTTTTGTTTACATTCATCTGAACAGAACTTCTCATCAACAGGTATTGCTTTCCAGCACATACTACAATGCACATGTTGCGGTATTTTTTCAGCCATATCAATCCTACTCCTACATATGTTTAACTATATGAAATACTTTTTGTTACAAGTTTTTTATAACAACTTTACCATTAATTATATCTATACTCGCAAGTGCTTTAATATCTATTTTATACTCTTTTTTTATTTCTGCAGAAGCATTTCCTTTATCAACTGCGACAAAAATTCCTTTAACGTTAACACCTATTTTTTTAAAAGCTGATAATACTGATTTTACTGAGCCACCTGTACTAAGTATGTCATCAATAATTATGATGTTTTCATCTTTTTTGAAACCATTCAGATATAGTTTGGATTTAGAGTAACCAGTAACCTGGTTAATTGTTATTTCACCTGGTAGGTTATACTGTTTTTTTCTGATAATCGTGAAAGGTTTATTTGTTTTAAGAGATAAAAGGCTAGCAAGATGTATGCCCATGGCTTCTAGTGTAACGATTTTATCAAAATTACCAGTTTTTTTAATATGTTTATACATTTCACAGGCAACTTCGTTAAGCAGACTGGGGTCAAGTGATGGTATACCATCTGTTAATGGGTTGATCATGTATTGATAACCGTTTTTGTTTATAACAAGTGATTCAGCTAGTGATTTTTTAAAAAGCTTAAGACTCATATTTCACCAAGTTTTTTACATGTTTTTTTAAGATCAGGAATAAAATCATCAATTATTTTTTTTGTTACATGAGGCATTAAAACAAGGCGGATACATGATATTCTTCTCATATCGTTTACTTTCCAGCCGTATTCTGTTAGCATTTTTGTTACACTTGCTGGTTTTTTGAGTTTTATGCCAATAACATTCATGGTTGGTTTAACTGCTAAACCTAAGCCTATCTCATTAATTCTTTTCTCTGCATGATTTGTCACATTCATACACTGCTTAACTATTTTAGTATAGCCTTCTTCTCCAAGAAACCGGGCAACAGCATAGGCTGCGGCAACAGGACCACCTGATCTTGTACCTAGGATGCCTGCTTGTTTTTCACTGCTGACACAGCGTGCTTCGACACTAATCTGGTCAACCTGTTTTTTATCTCTAATTATTAGTGTCCCAAGTGGTATTGCAGAGCAACCCATTTTATGGGCATCTATTGAAATTGTGCTAACACCTTTGAGCCTGAAATCAAAATCAGGGGTATTATAACCTAGTTTTTTAAGAAAAGGTATTATAAAACCTCCAAAAGCAGCATCAACATGTAAAAAAATATTGTTATCGTTGCATATCTGACTAAGCTTAGGAATAGGATCTATTGTTCCAAGCTCTGTAGAACCAGCAATCCCAACTATTGCTGCCGTGTTTTTGTTTATTTTTTCTTCAACCTGTTTTATATCAATGCAGTAATTATCATCTAATGAAATTGTAACTATTTTCATATCCATTAATGATGCAATTTTTTCAAAAGAAAAATGAACGTTTTCACCAACAATGATTTCTTTTTTACCAGTGTTTTGTTTTGCTAGCCACATTGCAGTAATGTTGCTTTCTGTTCCACCGCTTCCAATTAAACCTGTATGATTTTCTGGTGCTTTCAAAAGTTTTGCGATAAACTGTATGTATTTTGATTCTATTTCTTTTGTACCTGAGAAAAGCTTAGGATCTCCAAGGTTTGTTTCTAAAAACTGCATGTAAACTTTTTTTGCAATAGGATGAGGCTGTGTGCACATAGAGCCAAGTATATGACCGCTTGAAAAAGTAAAATCCTTTTTTTTATATTTTTCTAGTTCTTTAAATATGTTTTCTTGTTTTTTTATCTTATATTCTGGTTTCATTTTATATAGAGAATAATGTGATAATGCCATAAAGATTTCGCATAATTTTACCATCACATTTTAATATGGGTAATTGTATTTTGGTATTATGAAGGAAAAAGAAACTAACCCTAACGAAGAAGAAGTTACAACTTTTTTAAAACTACCTGTTTATACACGTGAAGGGACTTATGTGGGGCATGTGAGAAATGTTTTCTTTGATATGGATGAGAAACGTGTGAGTAGTCTCCTTGTTACTAATACAAATCCCTCGCTTGTTGAAGGTACAGTTGATGTTGCTGTTCCATATAGATGGGTTAACGCTGTTGGTGATATAATTATTCTTTCTAATTTCCCTGGAAAGGTTACGACAAAAAAGAAGGAAAAGAAAGAAGAAAAGCCAAAGGATGAAGGCACTGACATCGACAAGATAGAATAAAAAAGCAAGTTCAACTTTTTCTTTTTCAATGTTGATAGATTTCTAGTTTGTAAAGAGAGTATTAGTAGTATGATTATTTTTTATGTTTTTTTTAAATTTTTTAGAAACATTAAATTGACGTATTTTGTACCATTTTGTTTTTAATTGTTTTTATTGTCTCATAATGATTATATATATGTCAATTTTGGTTATTTTTTACTAAAAGAAAGTCATAATATTAATTTGGTTGATAGCACAAATATATACTTGGATGTGAAAAAGACGAAAATGAAAGGAAAAACTGGTAAAATACGGGGAAAATCTCCTATAGATGTAATAAAATATATTATTTTTAAAGAAAGATTAATTAGCAAAATATATTTATATCATGAAGGTTATATATATTATGGATAATTTAGAAAATTTGAGTAAAAATAAAGAAATGTACAACACTTGTACAACAATATTTATATATGGGGAAAAACAACTATATATTAAAAATATATAAGAATGGTGATAAAAAATGACAAAAAGCTTTAAAAGAGTTAAAGCCTGCGTAATAATGAGCATATTTCTTGTTAGCATATTTGCTGCTTTTACTACTAGTTCTTCAGCTAAAATTTTAAAAGTTAAACCTATAATAACTATTAAAGAAACTAGTCAAGATAGAAACGTTATTCCTAAAAGTGGTTCACTAAATATAAGTCTTGAAGTAACTTTTACTCTCACTGGTTGGTTGTCAGGATTTGTAGAAGATAGTCCTTTTAGTTTTTTAAAAAATTCAGCGATAGCAGTTGATTTATCTGTTACAGAAGATTGTCCTTGGATAACCGCTACTATTGATAATGAACAAGCAGAATTTAAGATAGGTGAGACTAAAGCATTCGATGCTGCATTAATTAGATTAACTGTTACTGAAATGGCTCCAGCATTTGATCTTGGAACGGTAACAGTTACTGCAGTATCACAAGAGTTATCTGGTGTAGGAGTTATGATAGAAGGTATAACTAAATCTATAGATGTTTCTTTTGAGATCGGCTATTGGCCAGCCATAGAATATTCAGAACCTGATGGTAATTTAAAACAGTGTGGACCTTTAGACACAATTGATTTTCCTATTGCAGTTGAAAATATTGGTAATGGACTAACACAAATACTAATTGAGGTAGTAGAAAAGCCAGGAGAAGATTGGAGTGTTACTGCTCCTTCAAGTATTTGGGTGGCAAGTTCTGCTGTTCAAGGCCAAAGTAATACGAATACTATTCACGTAAAAGTTAAACCACCTTATGGATTTGGTTTTCATAATGATAGAGGAGACATTAAAATAAAAGTTACTCCTCAGTATCCTGGTCAAGCTGGTCAACCTGGTTTAGTTGGTGCTTCAGAAGTTAAAACTTTTACAGTACAAAGTGTAGGTTTTTCCCCTGGAACTGGATTTGAGATACCTTTGATCGTTACAATTTTAGTAGTTCTATTTATTGGAATATATATTTTTAATAAATGGAGAAAAAAATAATTTTCTCTTTATTTTTTTAATCATTTAAAAAACGTAACCTTTTTAAATTAAAGTCTTAATATATTTTAATATAAAATTATAGAAAAGGATATAAACATATAATAAGATTTATATATATAAAAAAATAAATAGTATATTGGTTATATTTGGCGATAAAATATGATTAAAAAATTTCAGAAAGTTAAAATAATTATAATATTCTTATTAATTTTTTGTTCATCATTATATATCCTATGCCCAACTGGAAAATCAAATCCGCTTGACCAAATTTATGAATGTTGGCCAAGTTATGAATTTGAATACAATCAAACCCTTTGTGATAAACCAGTTATTCCTTATAGTGAACCTAGACAAATACCAATAACTGTAAAAGCAAAAATAAGTGGTCCAAATCCAGATATAGTTGCTGATAAAATTGGGGGTGTAATATTGATTGTGGATATTTCTATAGCTGAAATTTCAGAAGGATGTCATGCGTCAATTAATCCACCAACAATACTATTTCCAGTATCAGATGAATATGTAATAGCTAACGCTACTTTATCGTTTACTATAGATCAATATTTTGATGCTTTTTCATTAAAAAAGATAAAAATTAGTTTAACTAACGAGAAACTTGGCTCAAAAACAACTCTTGTTAAATCTTTAACAAGAAATTTTAATATATCATTCTCAGTTGGTTATGAACCTAGATTAAGTTTTTCCTATCCTGAAAATAATGTTAAAAGTATAAACCCAGGTGAAATAGCCATATTTCCTATAGATATAGAAAATTGGGGTAATGATGTAACAACTGTAAATATAGAAATAATTGATATTCCTAATGGATGGCAAGCTAATATTATAAAAAATTTGACATTGTCTACAAATCTTTTTGGAAAAGAAGCAAAAGAAAACGTTATGTTAAATGTTAAACCCCCGATTAACTTTGGATACCATGAGGATAGGGCTGTAATTAAAGTCAAAATAACCCCGGTTAGTTTTACTAATAAATCATTTAAAGGAGAACCACAGTATCTTTATTTTATAGTTCAAAGTGAAGGATTTTCAACACCTGGATTTGAAATGATATTTGCAGTTTTTGCTTTTATTTTTATATTATTGCCTTTCTGCAGAAGAAAAAATATTAAAATTCAAAATAAACAATTTAGGGGGAGAAATAAGTGAAAAAACTAGTTGTAATAATTTTATTGATAATTCTTATACTCCCATCACTTTCATTAAATGCATTGTCTAAAGAGGAAAATAATACAGTTTTATCTAATTCTGATGAACCAACTAATGACGGCATAATTAAAAATTTGTTAAGATTACGATTTAATATTGGAAGCTTTCCCGGGTGTAGATATTTTGTTCAACAATTGTTTCCACCTGTCCCTATACAAGCTTATCCTGAGGCCATAAGTTTGAATTATTACAATAAAACATATTTTGAGATAGGTGGGAAAAATGAAAACGGTACTGAATGGGAAAAATTAGTAAAACTTGCTATGGGTTATAGCTGGGGTTGGATGACTAGATTAACGAGATTTTCCTTTGAGGTAGTACCCCCTGAAAATTCATCAATGGATGTTTGGAATATCGAATTTTATCCTCCATCCATAGAAATGCAAGCAAATAGGGAAAATATGGAATGGTTTGGAGCTGAAACCCCTCTTAAAACAAATGTATCGATAAGGCTTAAATCTAATATTGATCCATCAATTGTAACTCAAGATGTTGTATTAAAAATAAACATTATGAGAGAAGAAGTTATAGATCTGTTACGTATAGCAAAAGGGATTCCAGAGTATGCAAAAAAAACCAGTGAACAATATGAAGAATATATAAAAAAGGAACACGAATTAGGTTTTACAAATCCCTATTGGTCCAAACCGTTTAACGTTGTTTATGGTAGCACTTTTCTAAGAGCAGTTCTTTTAATTTGGAATTTAAATGCACCTAAAGAGCCATGGGTTGACAGCACAGTTGAAATTTTAATTAAAGTAAAAAAATATCATCTTGCAAAAATAGATTCTCCTATTTCTCCTGTTGAAATAGAACCTAACCAGGTTAAATCTATACCGGTTACTATTACAAATATGGGAAGCCATATTGATACCTATAATTTTAGGTTAAAATGCGATGACGAAAATATTATTGTTACACCACCACCAGCACTTACATTAAAACCTGGTGAGGAAGGACAAGCTTTAGTTGGAGTAGCAGCATCAAGAAGATTTTATTCCGCAGATGATTTAACACCAATATATATTGAAGCATATTCTGTTGAAGACCCAGAAAACATTATTAACCAAACAATTGCTTTGAAAACATCAGGAATATATACAGCAGGTAGTACTATATTTAATTCTGTTATAGTAGTAATAACTATAGTTGTTATCTTATTTTTATTTATTTACTTATCAAAAAAATACAAACAAAAACCAAGAAAAATCAAAGAAAAAAAGACCGCTACCAGTTATATTAAAAGTATACCAAGTGGTATAAAAAAATCTTCAAATAAAATAACAGAATCATTTAAAAAATATAAAAAAGAAAAACCTATAGAACCTCAAAAAGAAGAAATAATACAAGAACCTCAAATACCGATACCAGAAGAAAAAATGATACCACCACCTGTTGAAACAAAGATAGATGCGGATAAATACATGAAAGAACAAGCTATTCAAAGAGCATTAAATCAACAGGAAAAACAAAGAAAAAAACTTAAAAGATAAAAAATTTTTAAATATTAACTAGAACGATACTTTTGGCCAGATTTGTATTAATATAAAACTAGATATAATAAGCATTATTATCCAAACTGTTGCATTCCATCTTATAATTTTAACACCATCAAGCGGCCCAAAAGGCAATAGATTAAATGTTGCAAGAAAAGCATTAATTAGACAGATAAACCCAATAATCTCTTTAACTGGTGTTTCATAAAGCATAATAAAAATTAGAAACGTAATACCTGCAAGGATAATATTTGCCAATGGACCAGCAGTTGCTATCCTACCCGTTTCATAATCCCTTGAATCTCCCATAAACATAACAGCACCTGGTGCTGCGAACACAAAAGGTGTTAAAATCCCTAGTAACAATGCTAATCCTAATCCTTTTGGAAACATCCTATATTCAGCCCAAAGCCCATATTTTTGTGCTATAATCTTATGTGATAATTCATGAACAAAAAACGCAGATATTATCCCAAGGAAAGATCTAGCAAGATGATATAACAATATATCCAGTTTAAAACCATCATATAATCCATATGTAAGATTATTTCCAGAAAGAGCAAAAGCAAAAGCAACTGTTAAAACAATAATTGAAATAGTCAAATGCACAAGCTCAATTTTACTAAAACTACCTGGTTTACTAGGCTCAATAGTACCTTTTGGAAAATACATGTAATCCCGTGGAGGTATATCATGAAATGATGTGTAAACAGTTCTCTTCTCAGCCATAAAACCTTTACCAAATAAATAATAAATTGTTTATGAATGTTTTGAAAAAACAACCTGTTTTAGATAATAGGTGGAAGTCTAGGACTATAATATAAAGCGGTAAACGTACCAGCCATACTAAAAAGATTAATTATAGCTACGATTAGAAGTAATCGTATTACTCTATTTCTCCAGAAATCACGTAAACTTTCAATTTTGCTTAGCTCCTTGAAATCCTTAACCGTAGGTTTCCTCATTTTCAACTCAACATATCCAGCTACCCACCCGGTTGCAATAAAAGGATGCAGAGTAGCTATAGGAGCAGCAAAAAAAGCTGTTATAATCGAGAAAGGATGAGCCCTAGCAACAATAGCACCAATCATAGAAAGACCACCTGTTATAATACACCACCACAATAAAGTATTAAGTGCTCTTACAGGTCCTCCGCCAAAAAGAATAATATAAACAATCATAGCAACAAAAACAACTGGTATAAGCCAACCTATGATTTTAAAGATACTAACACGCTTCTTCGGGACCTTCTCAAGTTCCTCAAGATTAACATCCAATGTTTTCTTCTCAAGATGCTCTTTAATACCTTTAAGATGACCAGCACCAACAACAGCTACAACTCGACCTTTTTTACTCTCATCAAGTATTTTCTTAGCAATATATTCATCACGCTCAAGGATTAACACACTGGTTACACTAGGAGCAATTTCTTTGAATTCATCCATAAGAGCTGAGATTACATCCTGATCCATAAGCTCTTTAAGATCCAGGTCCTCAAGGTCCTCATCACCGTAACCAACCATTGCTTTCATAAACTCCCAAGCAAGCCTAAACTTCTCACGTATACCCATCTTCCGCCAAGCACGACGTAAAGTCACAGAAATATCCCTATCAACAAGAGCAACCTCAAGACCCTGTTTATTTGCCTCATCCATAGCAGCAACCATCTCAGAACCTGGTTCAACACCATACTCTTTACCCAGTTTCCTCTGAATAGATGCTAAAAAAGTCTGAGCAAGCATAAGATACGCATTATTTGATTTCAGAAGCTTATCAACAGGAGTGTTCTCCCATTGATCCTTCTTAGTAATAGCCTCATATCTTCTTTTACATAGCTCAACTGCTACAATCTTTGGTTTATACTCCTCAATTGCTTTTTTTACTTCCTCAACACTATCCTTAGAGATATGAGCAGTTCCTACTAGTATTATATTATCATTTACTTTAACCTGCAAAACCTTTTTTCTCCTTTTAAACAATATATCAAATATTAAACAGTATTTAGAAAGAGGTTAATAACAAAAAGCTATTTAAATCTCAGCTTCAAAATCCTCAATAGTTGGTTTAAAATCATCAAAGTTTTTTATTTTACCCTGCTCTTTAAGTATAGCCCTTGCAAGAAGCCAATAAACAAGAGCAAGAGCACGCCTGCCCTTGTTATTTGTTGGTATCGCAACATCAAGATATTTACTCTCATTATTTGTATCAACAAGCCCTATAACAGGTATACCAGTATTGGTTGCCTCATGCAATGCCTGGGCATCAGCAAGAGGATCTGTTACAATCAAAAGCTCAGGCTCAAGAAAACCTTTAGCATTAGGGTTAGTAAGAGTACCTGGTCTGAAACGCCCATCAAGCACTTGTATGCCAGTATGCTCAGCCAAAAGCCTTATTGGTTTTTGACCATATTGTCTAACAGATACAACAAGAACATCTGAGGGTTTATATTTAGAAATAAACTTTGCAGCTGTTTTAATCCTCTCATCAGTTTTTTTAACATCAATTATGTATAAACCATCGTTTCTGACTTTGTAAATAAAATCCTTAACATCAGCTGTTTTCTGCCTGGTCCCAATATGAGCACCAGAGGTCATGTAGATTTCTTCAGAAACCATCATATCATCTTGTTTTTTTTCTTCTGTGTCACTTGTTTCTTTTTCTGCTGGTTTTTCTTCTACCATAAAACGTTCCCCTTAAAAATAAAACTTATGCTGTGTTTTCCTCAACTCTTTTAACTGTTATAGGGATAGCATCTTCTCTAAGCTCTAACATGGCGATATCTAAGGGTGATATAATATCCCCTGGTATTTTAATAAGGGATGGAGCCCCCATTGATATCTGTAATGCTCGAGCACCGACTATCCGTGCTTTCTCAAATTTAGTATATTTCTTCAAATTTATTCACCATATCTTATGAACAGTAGAAGCAACCAAATGCTAGAAACATTTAAAAAGATTACTCTTGGATATTTTTGCTGTATTATTCTTTATATGTGTTCTTGAAGCTGAGAAAAATCACTAATAGACCTGCTGGAAAACTCATCTAGAGCAAGCTGTATATCAACAGTTATATCTCTTAGAAGTTTATCAAGATGATCACTTCTAAACTCTTTAACACCATCCATATCTGAGAATATCTTCCCCATATACCCCCCAGAATCATTTTTATGAATTTCAATATCATAAAGTGTTTCTTCCATCTTATATACCCCTCTTTGTTATTAATAATCCACACTAATATAAAAATTTTGTGGAATAATTAATATTTTTATATCATCCTCTCAATTAATGCGTTGATTTTTTCACCGCGGTACCCAAGAGCACCTTTGTTTGCAAATGATCTTTTTACTCCCTCATAGCCTTTCTTTGGCGGGTTTAACCTAAAAATTGGTTTAACACCTGGTATATCCTTGTATTTAAACTTGTTATCAATAATTGCTTTTGTAAGCTTATCAATGTTATCATATGATGTGGCAGATTTAATATATTCTTCAGTAAGTGGTTTATCTCCCTCTAGTTTTCCTCTTGAAATTATCATTTTTGATAATATTTTTTTGTCTATTTCACCCCATGTTGTATAATCTTTTACAACCTGCAGCATTCCTTTAGTTATAGGGTTTTCTTCAAGTAACACGCAGTGGTTAGCCTTTGAAAGATTAAGTAACTGCAAGGTTTTTTTAATATCAGGTTTAAGATTAATTATGCCTCTTATTCTAACTGCAGCATATGTCATAAGTTTTATGCCTCCTCTTTAGCAACTGCTTGTTCTGGTAAAACTTGTTTTTCAGTAGAAACTATACTACCAGATACTATGCCCATGTTTTTAATTTCATTTTCTAAAATTCGCATTTTCACGTTTTGTTGAAGAGCATTATAAACAGCGCTAGCATAGTTGACAGTGGTTTTTGTTTTTCCACGGGTGAATGCCCAGCAATCATTTATCCCTGCAAGAACTAGTATCTTTTTTGCAACATTACCTGTTGCAAGACCTATTCCACGAGGAGCAGGTTTAAGTGTTATCTCAACGCTTCCGCTTTTTCCTGTTACAGCAAATGGGACAGTATGTGGTTTACCACAACCGCATTCCCATGAACCGCATCCTCTTCTTATTTCTATTAAATTTAATTTAGCATTATCTATTGCTCTGCGTATACTTGAGCCTACTTCTTTGCCTTTTGCCTGACCAAAACCCAGGTACCCATTTTTGTTACCAACAGCAACTGTGATTACGAATTTAACTCTTCTACCTGAATCTGTCATACGTTGAACCATGTTGACATCTATTACTTCATCTTCTATATCTGGGACTAGTAAATCAACGATTTCTGGTTCTCTAACAGGTAAACCTGTTTTTAGTGCATCTGAAATTGTTTTTATCTCGCCTTTTCTCACCATTTTACCAAGTTTTGTCTTTGGCTCCCAGTCTACTGTTGAGCGTCCTTTTTTTGATTCTGATGGTCTGTCTTGACGTCGTTTTCCTCTAGTTTCCCTCATTATTTCCCTCCGATAATCTTATTTTTTATGTCTTCTACATCAGACATAATGTTTTTATCTAAATGTTTACCCATGAGTCTATCCTCTTTTGGTAGTTTTTCTTTGTTATGAGGGCATTGTATCCCTGCATCAAGTGCTCCTTTAAGTGAAGCAAAAACTTTTGAACCAGTAACAGGCATATAACGACCTATATCAAGTACGCATTCCTCTATTCCTTTGTCTTTTGCTCTTTTCGCTGCAAGCATACCTGTAAGATAAGCAGCTGGTGTTGAGGATGTTGAATATTTCCATTTGTATATACTTACAAGCTCTTTTGATACTGCTGAAGCAATGATACTATCACCAGTCTCTTTATACTCGACAAACTGTACTTGAGTGTTTTTTATTGATTTACGCACAACAAGTCTTGTTTTTCTTGATCTTAGAAGATTTAATCTTTTTCTATAATCTGTTTTACCTTCACGTTGTCGTCTTGGTTTAACCCTATATCTAGGTCCTGTCTTCATTTCTTAGCAGCCTCCTTTTTTAACACGCCATCAGCTATTAAATGTGATTTTAGATGAGCTCTACTCCTGAATTCGCCACCTTTTGCTTTCCTATAATAATTACGATAAATAGTTGGGCTAATCTTTTTCTCATCCCTTAAAATTTTTAAATCTGACCGGATAGGTCGAATTGTTCTTATCCATTGATCTTTCCTTGGTAAACGAGCATGTTTTGCACCTTTCCTTGAACCATAACCGCGTCTTCGCCCCTTCTTTTTTTGCCCAATTGCATATTTTTTCCGAGCATTTGAAATACCTTTAGCCTGTCTTTTTGTTATTGCTTTCCCGTTAATTAGAATCCGTATGTCATCCTTGGTGACAGCTTTTGCTATTTCATCAACACGATCATGATCCATCCAAACTGAATGAACACCACATTTAAGCAAAGTAGCTGCCATTCTTCGTTGATTCCTTAAATCAGTCATAACCCTAAACACCCTTTTTTTCCTTTTTTTATATGTTAAGTATTCTAACCTCAAGCTCTTCAGCTTTTTTTTCTATTTCAAGACGTTTTTTTGTTCCAACAGAGCTACCTATCCTTGCAGCCTGTGTATCCTTGTTTATACGCCCAAGATCATTAACGTTATACACCATTACCTCTTCAAAACCGGAGGGATGCAAACCACGAGCATCTTTTGGTCCTCTAAAACCTATTCTGACCTTACTAGGCCTGTATTTTAAATTAATCCTCATCTTAGAAGTCATACCATCAGGACGACGCCAGTTCATTGGAATTTTTTTATAACGGAACCATTCCTCACGTAGAAACTCTGGTGTCCTATTCTTTATTTGTTTTCTAAGCCTTATTTTTTCTTGTTTTTCTCTAGAAATCTTAGGTTTTATTTTAACCTTATATTCTTCTTCCTCTTCCTTTTCTTCTTCGACTTCTTCTTCCTTGGTTTCTTTCTTTATCTCAGCTTCAGGTTCTTTCTTCTTTTTTGCTACTGGTTTTTTTACTTCTTTTTCTTTTGGAGCTGCTTTTGGCTTGGTTTTTCCCTCTTTTTTATCTATTTTTACATCTGTCTTTTTAACTGGTTTTTTTGTTTCTTTTTTTGTATCCGTTTTTTTTAGCTGATCAATTATTTCTTTAGCAAGTTTTTCATTAAATCCTTCAATTGCTGTTAAATCTTTAACTGAAGCTTTTTTTAGTTTACTCATCGAATCTAAACCACTATCAAAGAGAAGTTCTGCTTTTTTCTTACCAACACCTTTGAGTGATGAGAACTCCTTTATTGTATCATCTTTTTTTGCCATTGCCTATCGCCTGCCCTTACTAACTCGATATATGCCATCCTGGAAAACACGTACATCACGGTTTTTCACTTTAGATGCTCGTTCAATATTTGCAACAGTCTGACCTACTTTTTCTCTGTCAACACCAAAGAGTGTGATCTCATCGCCTTTCAGTGTTATTTTTACACCCTCAAGGATTTTAGTCTTACGAGGTGATCTTTCACCCAAAAAATTCTGAATAACAAAATCATCTCCTTCAACAGATGTTTTAATAGGGAAATGAGAAAACACGGTTTTCATTTTATATTCAAAGCCTTTTGTAACTCCTGCTACCATGTTTTTAGTATGTGCAGCCCATGTTCCAATTATGGCTTTTTCTTTTCTTCTCATACTTGTTGCTTGTATCTCAATTGTTTTGTCACCTATTTTCATGCTGATCTTTGGATGAGAGAAAACACGTGATATCTCGCCTTTTTCTCCTTTTAATGTTAACTTGTTGTTTTCTAGTTTTACTTGTACGTTATCAGGTATTTTTATATGCTCTTTGGTTTCCAGATTTGTTGTCATTTTTAGTCACCTTCTCTCTTAGTAAACATAAGCTAAGAGTTTACCTCCGATACCAATTTTCTTTGCTTCTTTCTGTGATAAAATACCTTGCGTTGTTGTAAGTATTAAAAGACCAAAATTCTGAGCTGGTAAATACCTGGATTCCCATTTATCCATATCCTGTCTTTTTATTGGATATCTTGGTTTGATAACACCACAGTCATTAATGTTTCCTTTGAGTTTAACCTGGAAAACACCTGCTTTCCCATCATCTATGTACTCATAACCATTAATGTATCCTTTTTCTTTCAGCAGGTTTAAAACCTCACCTATTAATTTTGAAGAAGGCTGAATTTTACATGTGCCTTTACCTTTCATTTCAGCGTTTCTCATAAGAGAAAGCGCATTTGCCAGTGGATCATTTAACATATTATTCTTTAAACCTCCCTTTTTTTATGAATATTTTTTAAACCCAAGTTCTTCTGCTTTGTCACGGAAACATTGTCTGCATAAACGTAGGCCATACATTCTAATCATTCCTCTTTTCCTTCCACATCTTTCGCATCCTTTTGTTCTACCGTAAAATTTTTTCCTTGTCTTTATTTTCATTTTATGACCTCTACCTTATAATTATCTGAGAAAAATTTTAATGTATCCTCTTTTTTTACTCTATGTCTATGTGGTATTCTTCTACTTTGTATTCGTCGGTTTTTAACCCGGTATCCTGCTTTTTCCATTGTTATACTAACATCCATCCCATAGATTCCTATGTTTGGATCGTATTTCTGACTTTTAAAAAGAGTATGATCTGGTATCCCAAATGATAGATTACCTTCATCATCAAAGGAGTAATCTGCCATTTTGTTTTCCCTTGTGCTTAAAGCCTCTGTTAAAAAATTATGAGCATCTTTTCCTCTAAGAGTGACTTTGCATCCTATAGGCATTCTTTTACGCAGTCCCCAGTCTTTATTTGTTGTTCTGGAGAGAGTTTCAACTGGTTTATGATTGGTAATACCTTGTAGTACAGTTTCTGCTTTTTTAAGGCGTTCTCCTGCTTCACCTACTCCAATGTTTATTGTGACTTTTGCAATCCGTGGTAAGAAGACATTTTTTTTATCTTCTTTTTTCTCATCTTTTTTTACCTTAGTTTTTTTCTTTGTTTTTACTGGTTTTTTTGTTGTCATTGAATTTTCACCTCAGGTAAAGTTATTATAGGTTTGATTTTTCCAATTGGGAACACATAGTTTTGAAGTGTTATGAACTCTTTTTCACCTTTCATTTTAACTAGATTAGGTTTTGTTGATTGGATTATTTCAATATCCTGGATGTTTGCGGTTTCTCCAATATGAGTACCACCGATGATCATTGAAATAGTTCCTTTTTCTAGTTTATAAACCTCATCGATATTTTTTTCTTTAAAAGATATTTTTAAAACATCTCCTGTTTTGTACTCATCTTTTTTAACAAGCTTGTTTCTACCATCATGTAGGTTCAGCTGGATTTGTTTTCCTTTTAGTACTGTTTTATTTTCAATGCGACATAGCTTCCATTTTGCATCTTTGGAATCAATTGGGACAAGTGTTAATCTACCGAGTCTATCAAATAAAATACGGTAATCTTTTTTGAGTTTAGGAAATGATATGACATCCATCAGGCCACATGGGAATTTGTGGTTTCTTCTCGTAACCTCATCAACAAGAACTTCCCCATCAGTAATAATTTTTTTTGTTTCATTCATATTATCAGTTAAACTTAGGTAATCTCTTACAATAATGCCAAGAGGTATTGTTCTTTCAAGAGGATGAGGACCCGGGTTTGGTCTAACTGTCCATGTTCTTTCTTTTCTATGTAGTTTTAGAGTTCTAGGTGCGTTTAACCTTTTTAAGTGTTTACTCATTTGTTTTTTCCTCCTTTTTTTCTTTTTTTACAGGAGTTTTTTTAGGTATTATTTTCTTTTTAGCTGCCGGTTCTTTTTTCTCTGATGTTTCTTTCTTTTTTTCTGCTGGTTTTTTTGCCTGTGTTTTAGGTTTTGGTGTTTCTTCTTTTTTTGTTGTAACTATTTCCTCTTCTTCAGGTTCCTCTTCAACTGTTTCTTCTTCGCTTTCCTCTGCTTCTTTTATTGCTTTTTCTTCTTCTCGAAGTTTCTTTTCCTCATCTGCTTCTCTGATTTGTTCTTGTGCTTCTTTTTCTATTTCTTTCTTTGCATCCTCAGAAAGCCCTCGTTCCAGCTTCTTTCTTCGCCATTTATCAGTAAGATTTAATTTAGTAATCAAAACATTACTTGCATGGATAGGTTTTGCTATCTTATTTCCATCTGCTTTTGACATTGTTATACCTTCGATTTCAAGGTATCTCCTCTTAACGTTAACACTAGCAATTTTATCCTCATGGCCTCTGAAGTTGCCTCTCATAACTTTAACAGTATCACCTTTTATCACAGGTATTGCACGTCTATCATACTTTAGTAGAAGGCTTTCCTCAAGATGTGAAGATATCCATTTTCTCTTTTTATGAAGAGGAGCGTTGAATATTTCTCTTCTTTGTTTTCTAGGTTGTATTGATCTCATTTTTATATCCCACTCATATTATTATTGACGCATTTGAAGCAATCTTAGGGTATCTTTCTGCTGCTTCAAGTGCAACAGGTCCTTTTATCATTGTACCCTTAGTCTCACCAGTATCTGTAACAATAACAGCAGCGTTATCCTCAAATTGAACCATGGTTCCATCTGAACGTCGGTATGGTCTTCTTTGACGCACGATAACTGCTTTTAATATCTGTCTTTTCATGTCAGCTGCTCCTTTTTTAACACTAATTATGACCATGTCACCAACACCTGCTTTGGGTGATCTTCGATGTGTTCCTTTTAATTTAGGTGTTGCAATTATTTGAACAACTTTCGCACCCGTGTTATCAATGCATTCAAGGCGGGCGCCAGTATTTAGCCCTCTCATTACCGTAGCTGCTATACCTTTCATACTATTTTCACCATCAAATTTTTTCAATTATTACAAATGATATTGTTTTACCAATTGGTCTGCATTCAGCTATTCTTACTTTGTCTCCAACTTTTGGTTTAATACATGGTGGACAATGTGCAGCATAAGCTGATGTTCTTTTCTCATATCTTTCATATTTTGGTAAATAATGCATATACTCTCTTTTCACCTGAACTGTTTTTTGCATTTTAGTTGAGGATATAATACCTGTTATTACTTGCCCTCTAACAGATAAACTACCATGAAATGGGCAGTCCTTATCAGTGCAATCTTCAACTGGGGCTTTTACATTTAAGCCAATATTTCTTGCTGTTTGTTTTTTTTCTGTCACAGTTTTTTCACCTTACTTTTTTAATTCTATCTTCAGGTCGATATGATATATTTGAACCTTCAAGGATCATTTTTTTTCCATCAATTTCAAATTCAAATTTTGCTATTTTTTTTGCTATTTTTTTTGTTTTTTCATCAATTTTTATTAGGAAGGTATTTTTTGTTTCATTGACAACAACACCGGTTTTCCCTTGCCAGCTGGGATCATTACATTCCTTTATTTTCACATGCAAACCAATGAGTTCATCTTTAGATAGTATTTTTTCATTCATGTTATCCTCTTCTTGGAAATTTTGGTTGCATGAGACTTAGTTGATTACTATATGTTTTTTATATTACTTCAACTACGAATCCCATTTCCTCAAGGGTTTCCTTTACTTTTGCTCTGTGATCACCTTGGAGTTCTATTCTGCCATCTTTTATTGTACCGCCGCTTGCACATTTCTTTTTAAGTTTTGTAACCAAAGCATCGATGTCTAAATCATGGGGATTTATACCGTCAACAACGGTCATCATCTTCCCATATCGTCTTTTGTCAACCGCGATTGTTATCTTCTGTTGTTCTCGTGCGATGTCTTCACAGACACAGATCTCTTTTGGTAGACCACATACTTCGCATATGCTGCTCATTTATGTTTCTCCTTCCTCCCGCATGATAGTTAGAATCTTTGCAATGGACATCCTCAGCTGCCTGATTTTCCCAGGTGATGGAGGTGAACCACCCATTGCAGCAACTCCCTTTTCATGCATAAGTTCGCTTTTTAACTCATCGAGTTTATTCCGTCTTTCTTCAGGAGTAAACTCTCTAATCTCTTTAGCTTTAAGAACCATTTTTATGCACTCTCTTCAAGTAATTTCTTTAAATTCTTTAAAATATTTTTAGCTGTTTTATCACCTATCCCCTCAATAGATGAAAGATCATCTACATCTAATTCTAAAAGCTCTTCTAATGATTTGATGCCAGCTTTTTCAAACTTTTTAATAACAGATGGACCAACACCCTGTATTTTTGTAATTAGTTTAATGTCTGTCATCTTCTTTTCTTCTGGTTTTTCTTCCTTTGGTTCTTCTTTGACTTTCTCTTTTGGCTTTTCAGCTTCAACTGTTTTTATTTTTATATCATCTGGTAGTTTTGAATCAGGTCTCATAATTCTAACTTTAACACCAAGAACTCCTGGTTTTAACTTTGCTGTTGCATAACCAACATCCATAACTTGTTTTGCTGTTTCACCACAGTATTTGATATGTCCTTCTGTAAATTTCTCAGTTCGATGTCTTGCACCAGTAATTTTACCTGCTATAACAATTTGGCATCCTTTTGCACCAGCGGACATTATTCTTCTTACAGTTGAATGTCCTGCGCGTCTGAAATGCCATCCACGTTCAAGTGCTTCTGCAAGTTTTTCAGCCATTATTTTAGCATTTAGTGATGCTGAGCTTCCTGCTTCCTTGATTTCTATCTGAGGGTTTTCAACATGGAAATTGTTTTTAATATCATCAGTTAATTCTTTGATTTTACTACCTGATTTACCTATAACCATACCTGGTCTTTCTACAAGGATATTTATCCTGGTGCCCATTGGAGTTCGCTGGATATTCATTCCACCAAAACCAGCGCCTTCTATTTTTTTAACTAGAAATTCTTTAATAAGTACTCTGTTCGTATTTTCTCTAATAAAGTTACGTTCGCCTGCCATTACTCTACCTCTTCAACAATTATTTCAATATTTGATGTTGTCTCATTTTTATCTGTGGCTCGTCCCTGAGCACGAGGCATCATACCTCTAATTGTACGACCACGATATGCAGTAATACTTGAGATTTTCATGTTTTCTACATCAAATCCCTTATATTCAGCATTATTCTCAGCGTTTTCTAATGTTTGCAACATGTATCTTGCAGCTTTTTGTGGGTAACTAGCAGGGCCCATACCTTTTTGATGTGATCGTTTTCCAGTATGATATATTGTAGGAACAGCATGTTTCATATCAATGATTCCTTGAAGATAGTTTTTTGCATCCTCTATTTTCATACCTTTTATAGCACGTGCTATATTCATGGAGTCTTTTTGTGAGCAATGAAGCTCATAACCATATGCGCATGCAGATTTATCCTGGTCTATTTTTGTTGAGTATTTCATATTTCATCACTTCAAAGGCATAAATTTAGATGATTTAGTAGCACCAACACCAGGTCCAGTATGTTTAACTTTTTTACGAGTCAAAGCAAATTCTCCAAGATAATGACCTATCATTTCTGGTGTTATTTCTACAATTTGGAAGCTATTGCCATTATGAACATTAATTTTATGACCAACGAAACTTGGAAGTATGACCATGTTTCTGTTATGTGTTTTTATTACATCTGTTTCGCCTGCATTTTGAATATCATTTAACAGTTTATCTTGATTTTTTGTTAAACCTCTTTTTAAAGTTCTTCTCATACGAGATGGAAGCAAGGGCATTAGTTCATCCATTGAGAGTTTTTGTACATCCTCTAAAGTACGGCCGTAGTAATGAAATTCTTTCTTTTTAATTTCAATCTTTTTTCTGCTTAGTTTTCGCCTGCTTCTAGCTGAACTTCCAAACTTTGGATTTTTTGCCATATTGTTTACCTTCTCCCAGTTCGTTTTGGAGCTATATTTCCAACTTTTCTACCAGGCGGAGCGCTTCTACTAACACTAGATGGTTTACCAACATGCTGATGACTTCCACCACCATGGGGGTGATCAACAGGATTCATAGCAACACCACGAACAACAGGGTATTGTTTTCCTCTGTTTCTATAAGCAAAATATTTTTTACCTGCTTTCATGAAAGGTTTATCTTTTCTTCCACCACCAGCAGCAACTCCTACGGTTGCTCTGCATGATGAATTCAGTGTTTTAAAACTACCTGATGGGAGTTGAATAACTGTTGTGTTTTTCTCATGGGCAACAACTGTTGCGTTACTGCCGCCAGCGCGCCCTATTTTTCCTCCATCACCAGGTGCTAATTCTATATTATAAATGGGTGTTCCTTCAGGGATTTTACCAAGAGTTGATATGTCACCTATTTCCATTTCTTTTTTATCATCTGTGAATCTTAATTGATCACCTACTTTAATTCCCTCAGGAGCAATCATAAGTGTTTTTTCTTTACCTATTGTGACTCTTGCAAGTGGTGCTGTTCGTCCTGAATCATGAATTAATTCCTCAACTGTTCCACCGAGTTTTTTGTTGTCTTGTATATATTTTATTTCCCCTTGGAATCTGTGTGAAGGGGAACTGAATCTGTATTTTCCTCTTCCTCGGCGTTGTTGTATTAATCTTTTTCCCATTTTTTTCCCTCTTAGAATATGCCTATTCGCATACCAATGTCTTCGGCATTAACATCAGGCATAAATGTTACAACTGCGTGTTTCCCATGTTTTGTTATCCTTGTGTTTACTTCTTTGACTTTAGTTTCAAACATTTTTTCAATAGCTTTTTTAATCTCATTTTTTGTTGCATTTCTTTTAACAACAAATTCTAGTGCATTGCCTTTTTCCATAAAATTCATTGTTTTTTCTGTAACATAGGGGTGATAGATTATGTCGTATGGGTCCATTATTTGCTACCCCCTATTTGTTTAAGTGCAGATTTTGTAAATATTGTTAGTCTACCAGCATGCCCGCCAGGAGCGAGATGTTCTATGTTTATATGATTAGGTGATACTACGTCAACACCTGTTAGGTTTCTAGCGCTTTTTTTAACCTCGTCTTTTGTTGAAACAATTAGTAAAGATTTTGGTGTTTTGTATCTTCGTCCTCTGACTTTTCCTTTTCCAGCACGGATATGTTTGCCGTTTGCTGCGCGTAGGACATCATCGTATATGCCTATTTTGTCAAGTGCCTCGATTACGTCTTTTGTTTTTTTGATATCCTCAAATTTATCATTAACAATAACTGGTAATGTTATTTTCTCATTGAATTTATGTCCTCTTTTTGTTACGATATCCTTGTCTGATGTTGCTGCTATTGCTGAGTCACGGGCTATTTTTTTTTCTTTTTTGTTTACTTTTTCATCCCAGACTCTTTCTGCTTTTGGTGGATGTGCTCTTCTTCCACCAACTACACATGGTGCAAGAGCTGCTTTTTGACCCTGTGTTAATCTTGGGACACGTGACATACCCCTGCCTTTTCCAACTGATTGTACTGAATGTTTTGCGCCTGCTAGAGGATCAGAACCATATGGTTGTCTTCTGTTGTTGTGAAGCACGTTAAATGATTTTTTTATTATATCAGGCCTGTATGGTGTGTGAAAAACCTCTGGTAAATCAATTTTATCAGATGAGGATCCATCAATATTATAAACATTAACTTTGACCATGGTTCATCATGCTCCTTGTTTACTAGTAGTTGATATATAGGTTATTTCTGCTTTTTGAACTTCTACGCCACGTTGGTATCTTACTGCTTCTCTCATGCTTATTAGTCGTTTTACTGGTCCTGGTATTGAACCATGTATAATAACATATGAGTTTCTTATAAGTCCATAATTTGGGAAACCACCAGCTGGGTTTATTTCTTCTCCGTCTTCACCTATTTTTAAAATACGTTTATTATGTTCTGTTCGCTGTTGGTATCCTAGTTGTCCTGCGTTTGGTACTGTTGCTTGGACATAGCTTGGGTGCCATGAACCTTGTGTACCAATCATTCTTCTATGTTTTGAGTTTTTATGTGTGAGTAGTTTTACGCCAAATCTTTTTACATGACCTTGGAAACCTTTTCCTTTGGTGACCGCGATCGCGTCAAACATGTCTCCTTCTTTTATTACATCGTTTACTTTTAGTTCTTTTCCAAGTATTTCTTTTGCGTATTTTATTCGATCTTCTATGCTTCCTCCGCCGATTCTGAATTCTCTGATTTCAGGGGTTTTTTTAGGAATACCTGTTACAAGTTTTGGTTGTGTGTAAACTAATGCACGTATATCATCTGTATTTTTTGTGAAATCCCATTTTTTCTTCTCATCCTTTTTTGATAATGGTAATTTTTTTGATAGTTCTGGATCAAGTTTACTAGCCCATATTTCCCCTGTTGTTTTTAATCCGTTAACTGTTTTTTTATAGGCTCTTATTGCTGCGATTTTCATTGGTGGTGTTTCAACAACTGAGACTGGCATTCTTACTTCTTTTCCAGTTGTTGTTGATGTTGGTCTGTAGTCTACTATTAGAGCATGGGTCATTCCTGCTTTGTAACCTAAAAATCCTTGGATTTTTGGTTTATCTCCACCTTCTGGCCAGCTTTTTATATGTGGAGTTTCAGCTCTAGCTCTTTTTTTTGGCCAATAGCCCCTTGAACCTTGTTTTGGACGATGTATATCTGGCATATCTTACACTCTCTATCACTATTTTTTTATTTGATATGTAATTACTGATCCATGTTGTTGTCCAACCGTGACATTTCACAAACAGCCAAAAACAAATGCGTTAGGTGTTTGATTACGGGTTTCATTGTTGAATTGCCCGATTAATGTCTGGTATGGACCAGGAAATAAGGCATATAGGATATAATATATAAAACTTATTATCACTTTTATGTAGTATTTTCTATTATTAATTTAAAACTAGTTATTAGGTCTAAAAAAGCCGCGGGATGATTCTATAAGGAACTTTTTTCATGTATTCTTTGTATTCGTTTCCATATTGTTTTACTAAATGTTTTTCTTCGTCGATTATGCTCCATATCATAATTGGTATTGCAATAACAGCAATTAATAATGCTGCTGTTGAGTAAAAGAAAAATGCTAATCCAAAACCAATGATGATTAGTGACGTGTAATGCGGATGACGCACATGCCGAAATATTCCTTCTGTTACGAGTTGCCCTTTGAATGTTTTATGCCAGAATATCTCCCATTTAAAATAAACGAAGGTTCCAATAAGAAAAATTATTATTCCTAAGAAGATTGATATAAGAATATTAATCGGCATCCTCCATATGCCATATAGTGCGGTTAATGGTCCTATCATTATAATAAGTAATAATGGTGCGTAGTGAATAATAAAAAGTGCTCGAAGTTTTTTTGGGGGTCTGTATTTAAACATATCTTTTTCATTTCTTTATATTAGTTTTATACCGCCGTAATCAATTGAAATATCATGTGGTTTTAGTGAGTGTTTTGTGTTGCGCATTTTCATTATAGATAGTTTTCTTCTATCCATTGTTGGGTCAAGGCTTAAGGTTACAACGCCATCTGCTAAGAACTCTGATATGCCGTCTCTTGATAAAAATGATGATCCTGTGGGTAATTCTGAGGTGATTACTGATGTTGCTTTTGATGTTTCAAGTGCATTCATTATATATCGCAGGTGCAATCTTCTAAGCGGTGCATTAGTTTCAGATAAAAGCTCTTCAGAGTCTACAATATCCATATTATTATCTACTTCTATACTTTTTAATGATATTGGCATTTCAGACAATGGTGTAATTGAGTCTAAGACAATACGATCATATTCTCCTGAAAGGATTTCATTGGTCATAGTTTCATAGACAAGTTTTTTATTGATATTTAAAAACAGGAATTTAACAGTATTATTTTCAATGAATGG
>Ga0172363_10000526_pt1 | contig 29246 bp, 31 predicted proteins | sample LakKivs2_kivu2a2_FD_114541 | JGI IMG/M metagenome (GOLD analysis project Ga0172363, IMG submission 114541) | Sediment microbial communities from Lake Kivu, Rwanda - Sediment s2_kivu2a2 | ecosystem: Environmental > Aquatic > Freshwater > Lake > Sediment | place: Rwanda: Western Province, Lake... | reverse complement strand
TAAATGCTTTAGATAAATTAAATAAAGTATATGAATCAAATGAAATAACACAAAATCTAGAACAACTAAAAAACGTAATATCTAAATTTATAGCTGATAAAGATTTTGATACAAAATCAGTTGTTTCAAATTGGAATGATCCTGCTTCAATGTTAAAAAAAAGTTTTTATACTCAAACAAATTCTGTATGGACTTCCAATAGATTAGAAATATTATTTGGATATATTACAGAAATATCTAATTCTGATTTGGATGAAACAACATCAATTTTAATATTATCATTAAATACGTTTATGAATTATATTGATTTATTGGTATGTGGATTAATTACAGACTTGCATTTATTAAAATAATATAAAAATTGAATTTATAAAAATAAGATTAGGATTGTTATGTATATATATATTATAATTATAAAGAAATGGAATCAAAATTAGATATTATTGAAGAAATTGAATTCTTAAGACGTAATAAAAAAAATTTTTCAAATATGGATGAATATTATAATAAAATAACTAAGCTATATGATAAGTTATCTTTACGTATTCAAAAAATAGATGAACAAATTGAAAATATTGATAAACAAAAAGAAAAAAATAATAATAACCTTAATAATAAAAATGAAAATAATGGTAAACAATTAGATATTGATAATTGTATTAATTCAGATGATTTATATGATATATTAAAAAATTACTCTGATTCAATGGATGATTTTTTAAAAATTAAAAATATTGAAAAATTGTCAAATATTTTTCATTTGTTTGATTTGTATTTAATTGAAAATAATAAAAAAGAAGATACCAATAAAATTTATAATGTTCAAACATCACCAATATTAGGCAATTATAATAAACTTATAATCATAAGTAAAATAAAATTATTATTACATTTATGTGAAATTTCAATCGGATATAAAAATAAATCAATAATTACATTAATTATTTTTAATGAACTAATGTCAAATTATCAATTTGTTTTAGATCATCCTAAATTTCAAGATACTGTCAAAGCTAAATTAATATATTTAGTAGAAAATGATATTAATAAAATTAATGAAATTATAAATAGATATAATTTAGACAATAATTTATTAACCAAATGGAAACAAAATTTTAATTGTAATTAGTTGATTACAAATTTTATTTAATAAATTATTAAATTGATGATTCTTGTATAATTTTGTCAAAAGAAGTAAACATTTTTTCTTTTTGTTGTGCTATTTTAACAAGATATTCATCTGCTGTTTCATATGGAATTTTATATCCAAAAACACTAACCCACCTAACAATTTCAACAGTTCTTTCCGATTCTCCCAATGCCTTATGTGAATCATATCTAATGGCTCTCCCGATAATTTGATTAATTTTACTTTCATTCCAATGTGGTTCCATTATATGAATAGAACGGGTATTTTTAAGGTCTAAACTTTCAGAACCTGCAGATGTTATTAATAGCACATCAGTTTGTCTTTGGTTATATTTATCTATTATTTTATTTCTTTTTTCTTCTGTTTGTTCTCCAAAATATAATGAATAAGAAACTTTATTTTTATCCAAATGTACTGTTAGTGGTAATATCCCATTTGCCAAATAATTCGAATATACTATAATTGGTTTAGGGGCTTTAGCTATATATTCCCATATTGCCAAAATTTTCGGAAAATCTGGTGAATTAGATAATGTGTTGGAAAGTTGACGTGTCACATTAAGAAAATTATTTACTTTCCTTTTGTCTAGGATAGAATAATCAATATGTTGAATATTATCTAGGGAAAGAATTTTTTTTAAATAATGTCTATATTCTGATATTTGTGCATTTGACATATCTACTTTGTTATAGATGGTGATTGATTTAGGATAATGAATTGAATCTTGTGATTTTTTAAAATAACTTATAGTTCCTTCTATTCTTTCTTTTAGGGTTTCAACTGATCCAGGTGCTTCATATAAATCATCCCAAAAGAAAAATTTAAATTCTTTATTGGTTTCGGGAAGAACTTCATCTCTTTTAATTATATTTACCAGAACAGATAAATCAGTAAGAGAATTATAAAAAATTGTTCCTGTTAGCAAAACTATTTTTTGTGCTTTAGCACATTCGGTTATAAGAATAGATTGTAATTTAGTTCCGGTTCTTAAATGATGAGCTTCATCAATTATAACTGAATACGAACTCAAATCTAAATTTCCATCCATTATTGACTTTATAACTTTTTGATAAGTTAGAATTTCTATTCGGGATGTATCTAGACCCATTTTTTTTATATCATCCTGAAAATTCTTTCTTGAAGCTTTTGTTGAAATAATAATAATTGGGAATTTGAATTGATAAACCATTGCTAAAGATGTTATTGTTTTACCAGAACCCATAGAATGATATAATATTAATCCATTATGTTTTCTCATCCATTCAACACATTTAATTTGATGGGGAAATAAATTTATATTATAATTATTTTTACTCATTGGTAAATTACTATTTAATATAATTTATATGTGATATTAAATAAAAAATGAAAAATAAATATTATATTTTAATATCTAATAATTATAATTTATGAATATACATACAATTGATATTATAAATAATTATAAATTTAATGTTAAAAAAAATAAAATTAGTTTGATAAATAGAAATATAAAAGGATTGCTTGAACTGGATTTAGATTTATTTGGTAATGATGTGAAAATAATAGATTGTTCATTTAATCAAATAAATAAATTAAAATTACCAAATAGTTTATTAGAATTAAATTGTAGTTCAAACAAGTTGAAATATTTAGATTGTTTACCTGACACACTTACAAGTTTATATTGTACTAATAATTTATTAACAAAATTAAACTCTTTACCATCTAATTTAAAAATACTAGCATGTGCACAAAATAAAATTACTAAATTAAATAATTTACCAATTGGTTTGGAATTTTTAGATTGTAGTAGTAATGATATTTTTGAATTAGATAATTTACCTACAAGTTTAAAAATTTTAAATTGTTATAATAATTATTTATCATTATTAAATGATTTGCCATATGGTTTAATTGAATTAGATTGTCACAAAAATCAAATAAAAGAATTAAATTGTTTGCCAAAAAGTTTAGAAAAATTATATTGTTATGACAATTTATCAATAAATAATATATTAGACTTACCAAAAAAACTTAACATAATTTATTATGAACATCCGTGATTTATAAAAATTTGATATTTTTAAATAATATATTATAATTATATGTTAAAAATTATGTATTAAAAAATATAATGTATTAACAAATATAATCTATTAACAAATATGGAAGAGAAAACTACATATCAATTATTTTGGTTAAAATCAAAATCTACCAAATCAAAATTAAAAATTTCAAATTCAAAAATAAATGGAATTTTAGATTTATCAGAATTTACTAATTTATTGAGTTTAGATTGTCATTCAAATAAAATTAGTAAAATAATTAATTTACCAGATTGTTTAATTTATTTAAATTGTTCTCACAATCTAATTACAAATTTGGATAATTTACCTTGTAGTTTGATTGAACTCTATTGTTCTTATAATAATATTATATCAATAACAAATCTGCCATACAAACTAAATTCATTAGACTGTTCACATAATAATTTGGATAATTTAGATTTTTTGCCAGAACAAATAATTCAAATAAATTGTTCTAACAATAAAATTAGTAAACTTGAAGACTTACCTTTTGGATTAAAAAAATTAAATTGTTCTAATAATTTATTAACCAGTCTAAATAATTTACCACAAAATTTAAAAATGTTAGATTGTTCAAACAATAACATTGAATATTTTTATGAGTTTCCTAAAAAATTAAACAAAATGAAAATAAATTTATGCTTAGTAAAAAATTATGAAGACATTCTAAGTAAATATCCTAATGTACATTTTGAACAATTAAATTATTCAGATTTTTTTGTCTTGTACAAAAATTAACTAATTTATAAATCATATATAAGATGCATTAAATTAAACAAGTAATTTATATATAAAAATTAAAAAAATTGATTTTTGTCTGTAATAATTTATTTAATAACTTATACAACAATTATTTACATGAATCAAATTGATAAAAAAACATTAGAACAAATTCCGGCTAATTCGGAATATATTAACTTATCAAGAAAAGATTTATCTGAACTCATTGATTTGAAAAGATTTAATAAGATTAAAAAGTTATATATTTTTACTAATAGTATAAGTCAAATTATAAATTTAAAAAATACATGTGAAGAAATAAATTGCTCAACAAATCAAATAAAAAATTTAAACCAGTTATCAAAAGAATTAAAAATTTTAATTTGTTCATACAATTACATATTAAATTTAGATAATTTACCCTTTGGTATAAAAAAATTAGATTGTTCATACAATCAAATTGAAAATTTAGATTATTTACCGGATGGAATAGAAGAGATAAATTGTACAGGTAATCATATTGAAAATATTAATAATTTACCGTCAAGTTTAAAAATTTTATATTGTGGTAGTAATATTATTAGTGATTTATCAAATTTACCAATTAATTTGATAAGATTAAATTGTCAATTTAATCCCGTTGATTATTTACATAATTTACCTAAAACATTGAAACATATTAAAGTTAATGCTAATCAAATTATAAATAAACATAAATACATCAATAATATCGATTTTGTTATACACAAAACGTGATAAAAAATTGATTTTTTAATAAAAAATATTAATTTACATACAATTAAATAATATGGATAATCAAATAATAAATATAAGTGAAGAAATTTATTCAAGTGATAAATTTTGGAATGGTATTTTTAGGTCAATTTGTGATTCATATAAAATTGAATATGTTACAAATAAAGGTAAAAAATATATGAATTTTTCAAATACTTGGTATGATGCATCTAAATTAAGAGAAAAATTTACTAATTCTGGAATAAAAATTGCTCATAAAGATTATAAATGTGATGGTTATTGGTCAGATGAATGTGATTGTAAATCAAAGATAAATAAGAGAAAAGTTAATTCAGACGAAATAAAATATGTTTTTGGTGGTAAATTTAAGTTTGATCAAGAAAGATGGGATGAAGAATATGAAGATGAAGATGAAGATGAAGATGAAGATGAAAATGAAGAGTTAAAAAATAACATTAAAAAAATATTATTAGATATTGAGGAAAAAAACACACAATATTCAATTTCAGATATTAAATTTGTATTTGATAAGAAAATACAAATAAATAATGAAGCGGTAATAAATAAAGATCATAGAGGTTCAGACCATATGATTATTAAATTACCTTTTGAAAAAAAAGTAATATTAAATAATCAATTTACATTGGAAGATTTGATAGTGGCAAATACAAATGTAAAATCTCATAAATTTGATTATTGGTATGAATTATTTTGTAGAACTAAATGTGTGGTTAATAACGATATTATTAATATAAATTTAATAATTGATCATGGAAGTTAATTTATTTATAAGTAATTTATTTATAAGTAATTTATAAATAATTTAATGATAGTTAATTCTTAAATATTCCAAACACAAGGATTACAATTAGCGACATAATTTGAATAATTATATTCGGATGAATTATAAAATTTAATCGATTTGTATAATCCTGATTTTAAATTATATGTAATATTTGATTCCAAATTAGCACATACATTATTATAAGGAGAAGGATTTGGCTGTGTTACATCTGGATAATTATATTGATTTGTTAATTGAGAACAGGGTAGAAGAGAAATAATATTATATTTAAAATATAAAATAATAGCATCACAACAACCACATTTTTTAGCTTTAATCATATTAGCATAAAAACTATGTAATGAATTATCACATTTAGTAATTGATATAACAAAATTACCATTTTTTTGATAAATAATGTTTTTTTTAAATTCTTCCCATGCATCTTCTTTAGATGTTGATATTGCTAAACTTGAACTAACAAAATGTTCTTTTTTTAACTTAAAAATACAGACTTTGTATTGGGAATTATTAGTACATTTATTACAAGGTACAATTGTTCCAGGTACATTTGGATTATAATTATTTACACAATTTTGACACCAAGAATTTACATATTTACAAGATTTGTCTTTTTTTATATATGTTCTAACTGAATTAAATATAAACCCAACCGCATTTAAACATTCACTCATATTATTTTTATATATATAATCGAATTATATATTATTTTTATATTGGAGATTAAAAATATTATTTGATGTACTTTGGAAATTGTTTGAAATATTATTCAGTAAGTAATATTCTATTGATGATATTGATATATAATATTCTTTTGGATTTATATTTTTACACATAGTGATTGAGGAATAAATAGTATCAAAATTTTTATTGTGTAATTTCATCAAAAACATTATACCAATAAACATTGAATTATCGATTCCTGTTTCATCAACTAAAATAATTTTAAATCCCGAAACATAACAATTGTAAATAAAATCAAGTAAATTAATTATATCATTTATCATTAGGTATAATGGTTTATTAAAATTAGTATTAATAACATTTTGATATGTTAAAAAATTATTTAATTGAACTGAACAATTTATAACATATGAAAAAATAGCAAAATTAAAATTTTCAATTTCATTTATGGCACAAATATATATTTGGTCAAATAGACAAAACATCTATTATATAATAGTATATATTATTTATTTATTTTTTATTCAAATAAAATATTTTAAATAAATAACAACATAATTAATTATTAAAAACATAAAATGGAATTGATAATGGAAAAATTTAAAAATGATTTTATAGATAATTTAAATTTGGTTGGGGAAGAATACAAATTATTAAAAACTAAAATTTCAAATTTAAGTGAACAAAATACAAATTTGGAACAGGAAAATACAAAACTAAAAAATACAATTGATGAATTAAATAGAGAAAAAAAATTAAAATCTTCAAGTACACTTTGGGAATCTTTAAATTCTAAAGTTATAGAAAAAGATAGTATTATTGAACAACTTAAAAAGGAAATTGAATTTTATAAAAGGGCTGGAACAAAAAATTCGACAAATATTACAGATAAATATCAATCAAATTTATCAAATTCAAATTCAAGTTCAAGTTTATCAAAACCCAATAATTCAAACACAACAGCTGAACCAAATTTAAATAATCAAATTGATTTGGTACCTGATGAAAAGAAACAAGAAATAATTACCGAAGATAATATTGATATAAATAATAATACTATTATTAATAATGAAAATATTGATAATAATGATAATAGAGAAAAACTTATTTTAGATACATCTGATTTGAATTTAAAAAAGAGTAAAGATAAGACAAAAGATAAATCAAAAGATAAATCTGAAAAAAAAAAAAAAGAAAAAAATAGTAGAAGATACTGATTTAGATGATTTAGAAAAAGAATTAGCAGGTCTAAATTAATTTATTTTTTTTTATTTTTTCTTATTTTTCTTGTTCTTATTGTTTTTTTCAAATATTTTGTCTTTGAAAACATCATATTTAATTGTGGATATTGTTGGATAAGTAGAATCAAATTTTTTTTTGTGTTTTTTTATTTTTTGTTTTGTATTTTTTTTTTGATGTACAGAACTTGAATTAGATTTAGAATCAGATTCAGAATCAGAATCAGAATCAGAATCAGACTCTGAATAGTGACCAGAATCATAATTTGATTCAGAATCAGACGAACTTGGTTTCATAATATTTTTGTGTTTTATGTTTTCTTTTTTATCGGAACGAATTGTCATATCAGGATCTTCAAAATTAAATAATTTTATATCGGGATATAACAAGTAAATAGGAGGAAATATATTTCCAAATATCTTAATTAAAAATTTTATGAATTTAAATATTAATCTTCCTATAAATTTACTATATTCCATATAAATAAAACTAACTAATAATAATGTCATAATACCTCCAATTAAATTCATAGAAGTTAATGATATTAATATTACATTTTTTGCTAATCTTCTTGAATTTGTTTCAACACAATTATTTTGTAAAATTAAAAGAGAAATAACCAATGAATCAATCAACATAAAACAATAAAACAAACTTAACAATAAATTAGACCAAAACCAACTTGCTAATACAAATAATATTAAGCAAAAAGATTTATTTGAATGTATAGTTTTAACAAAATTAATTATGTTATTAGAATAATTATTTTGGCTAAAATACCCAATACAAAAATTAAACACTATATCCCATTTTTTATCAAAGCTGTTAAATAACTTAAAATTTGATAAAAAATTATTATTTTGTTGATTTTGTTGATTTTGATGAATATTATTTTTTTTGTGTGTCATTAAGATTTAATATAATTATATATTAAAATTATAAAATAAAAAATGTAATATTTTTTATATAAAAAAATATCACTATAAGACAATATAATTATTATTAATGCCAGAAGGTCCTGAAATATTATATTGGTCAGTATTATTAAAAAAAAAATTAGCTTTAAAATATAAATTTGATGAAATTAAATCATTTACAGATAAACCGATTGTAGTTCCAAAAGATTGGGAAGGAAATGTTTTGGATACTGGTTCTAAAGGGAAATTGTTATGGTTAGTTGTATCATCAACTGATAAAGATAAAAAATATTATATGCATATTCATTATGGAATAACAGGTTGGTTAACATTTGAAAAACCGGAATCATATGTAAAATTTGAATTTATTTTATCAAATTTAAAAACATCCAAACAAATAAATTTATATATGGAAGACAAAAGAAGATTTAGCAAAATTGCTATTTATACTGAACAACAACATATTAAAATTATTTCTAAATTAGGAGTAAATGTATTTGATAGTGATTTTACTTTGGATTATTTTAGTAACATCATTAATAACAAAGATACTTTGGTAGCACCTTTATTATTAAAACAAGAAATTTTTAGTGGAATTGGAAATTATATTAAAAATGAAGTAATGTATATGGGTAAATTAAAGGCAAAGATTAAAACATCAGAATTAAATGATATTCAAATCGGGGAATTATACAATAATATTTTATTTGTTGCATATTCAAACCTTATAGAAATGCTTAAAGATGCCAATATACAAAAATATCTTGATAAATCTAAATTAACACATATGCCAAAAAAATTAGAAATACCATATGAATACAAAATATATGGAAGAGAAACTACATCTGATGGAAAAAAAGTATTTAAAATTAAAGTTGGTGGTAGAGATTCATACTGTACAAAAGAATTATGTTAAAAAAATTGATTTAGTAAATATATATATGAATATTTATTTTCTAAAATTAAAATGTTAAATGATATAAATTTTAATCGATATAATAGTAATAATAATATTGTAAAAAATATGTCACTGATAACATTCAATAGTAAATCAGAAGGTATTGATGTACTAACAAAATATTTTAGAAAATTTAAAATTCCAGAATTAAAATATTATTTGGAAAATAACGATAAATTATCAATTCCAAATTTTTTAGAAACAAATGTATATGAACCAGAAGATGTTGAAGTGAAAAAATTATTATTATCCCATTTAAAAATTGTTTTAAAAAAAATATTTTATATTAGAACCGAATTAAATCTTATTTCCAACCCAATCAGAATATCTTTTGTATCTGATTCAGTTTATTGGGATAATATATTTGTTATTAAAAATAACATATTTGTTAAATTAAAATATTTATTGAATGTATTTGAATTGATTGAATATAACCAATATAAAAATATTTCAGATGTGTATATAGATTCGGATGAAATTTATGATATTGAATTATTAAAAAGAATATCAAAATGTGTTTATTCAATTTTACAAAATTTAAATCAAAATGAATGGGTCGATTTTATCACAACAAAATTTGGTTGTGTTATTGTGCCGATATCGAATGTAGTTTTTAAAAATAAATATAATATTTTATCTGAACCAAATGTTGAATCAATGTGGGATAACATTGTGGTATATTGGTTAGATTCTGATAATATTTATGGAACTTTTAATTCAATTTATTCAACTGATAATTCTTTTAGTCCCTATTGGGAACAAAAAATAATTAAATTATCATATTCAAGTAAAAATGATACATATACGGAAATAGATTGTGTTGATATTGAAAAATATAAAACTAAATCAAAATCATTCATTTCAAACATAATTTCTAATCCATTTGATTTAAAATCAATCCAAATAACAAATACGATTATTCATAATAACTAAAATTAAAATGCATTTTAATTCAATTAAATATTTTTATGTTTGGGTAATCTTTTTTTAATTTATCAATAAATTCATAATTAGAATTTATTTTTAAAATTCTTAATGATTTTGGTAAATTCTCAATTGGAAAATTATAATTATGTGGATATGATATATCAATCAAATCATTTGGTAAATTTGTTAAATTATATTTATAATAATTTTCTGATTCAGTATTATTTGTAGAGGATGAATGTAAAAATTTATCAAATCCAAACCCATAAAAATATAAATATCTTAATTTGGAAGGAAAAACTTTTATATTTAGATTATAGTTGTCTGACAACTTTAAATACTCAACCCCAGTAGGTAAATTATTTAATTCTTTAGAATAATTTATTCCAAGAGTAATTTTTTTTACAGAAATTGGTAAATTAGATAAGTCTGAATCAAATAAGCTTTGAGGATAAAATTCAAGTTCTTCTAAACTCTCGGGAAAATATTCTAAACTTTTTGTGAAATTATTTCCAAATAATATTTTTTTTATATTACACCCATTTACAAAAAAATGGGACACTTTTTAAATAAAACAACTATAAATACTTATTTATAGTTAATTTCATGTTTTTTATGTTTATCAGAATTTTTATGATTTTCAAATAAACCTTTTGAAAATGTACCAAAATCACATAAATCACAATAATATTTAAATTCTTTTTTTCGTTGTTCTTTATTTGAATGTTCATTTAACATATGTTGTTTAAATGTCGTTTTATTTTTTGTTTCGTATTCACATTTACAGCATTTATATGGACCACCATAATCTGACCTTAGTTTTCTTTTGCCTGTTTTATGTTTTTCAGTTTCCGTATGTTTTAACCATCTTGAATTTTCATTACATTTAAAATTGCATTCATTGCAAATATATCTAAATTCTTGAATTTCCATTATATTAAGTATATAGATATTATTTTTAAATATTTTATAAAAATATAAATATTGACTTTTAATTTTTGTAGAAAAATATATAGAATAATTTTTATTTTTTATATAAATTAAAATATTTAAAAATTTATTTTCTATTATAATAATATAATGAATTTGAAAAAACCCCCTGACAAAATTGTTTCTGTTAAATGTCCATTAAAACTCATATTAAAAGATGATAAATATAAACCTTTTTTGTTTGATGCTTGTTTTAGAACTAACCAAATTGTTATACATACTTATCAATTTTTAAAATTATGGATTTTACATAAATATCACAATAATAAAGAAATACCCGAAATCACAAAAGATACAATTAGAATGGCTTTTAAGGCATTTGTTAAGGAAGGGAGAGGTCCTAAACCTAAAGGTAATAACTTAAATCAATTAAATGAATTTATTAAATTTTATGATGAACATTATAAAAACTTAGGTCTACCTAATAAATTAAATGGTGCTTATTTATCACAAATTCTTAATAATATGGCTACTGATATGAAAACTAATATTGATAATAACATTAAATTACATTTTTTTAAATATGTAAATAGATTTGTTAATTCATCCTTTAAAAAAGTAAATAGTCAATTAGTTGAAAAAGCAGAACAAGGAAAGAAAGCAGAATTAAGAAAAGAATTAAGTAAAGATGTATATGAGATTAAACAAGACTTATTGAACAATACTTTAAAATCAAATGAAAAGTATCATAAATGGATAAAAACCCATAAAGATAATATATTTCCTAAAGAATTTAAAAATTCTTATGAATTTGATATACAAGCTAATCCACAAAATTACATTAAGGCAATGATTTATATGTGTGAACAAATTGAAAAAGAAGGAACTAAATTATTTCAATTCTTTCCATTAAGAACAGATATTACAATAAAACATATTCAAGTAGATACAAAAAGTTTGATTGAAATATTTATAAGAGATGATAAAAATGATTTATTGAATGATATAGAAGGAAACAAAAATAAAATTTGGAATTTAATTTTTAAACTAGATAACTCTGTTTTTAAACAAAAAAATTTTACATTTGATTATGTTATAAATACAGATTGTTATACAGCATCTATAAAAATGTTAAATAAAAATAATGTTGAAAGTGAAAAAATAAAGAAAACTAATATGAAAAATAAAAGGAATGAAAATGCAAAATTAACAAAAGACATGAATGAAGAAGAAAAAGAAAAGTTTAAAAAGAATGAAGAATTAAAAAAGAAAAACAAAGAAACTGAATTTAAATTAAAATTAAAAGAAAAGAAGGATAAAGAAAAAGAACAATTTAAAAAATTACCGAAAGAGGAACAGAAGAAATTAAAAGATAAACAAAAGGAAGAAATTAAAAAACAAAAATTAGAAAGTGGAGAAGAATGTCAATACATAGATGATTTAAATGATGCTCAATTAAAAGAATTAGATAAAAATAACTTCATTGTCGTTGATATTGGAATTCGAGTTCCTATTTATATGAAAAATAAAAAAGGAATAAGATTTAGATATTCCAATAGAAAACATGCAAATAGAATTAGAAGATTTAAGTATCAAAAAATCATTAAAAAACATAAGGATGCTAATAATATTACACCTGTTGAAAATGAACTTTCAAATTATAATTCTAAATCAGTTAATTTTAATAAATTTAAAGATTTTATTTTAAACAAAAATAGAGTTAATAATTTATTATTTGAAAAATACAATAATGAACTATTTAGAAAATATAAATGGTATGGATTTTTAAACAGAAAAAAAGCGGATGCTAAATTAATTAGAGAAATTAAAAGAAAGTTTGGTGAAGATAGTATTATAGTTTTTGGAGACGCGAGTCTTAAGGGAAATTGTAAAAAAGGAAATATTAGTACTCCAAGTACAAGGTTAAAAAAACTATTAAAAGAAAATTTTAAAATGTATAACATTGATGAATTTAGAACATCAAAATTACATTATAAAACAGAAGAAGTTTGTGATAATCTTTATCATATGGATAATAACAAAGATAAAACAAAAAGAAAAGAAAGAAAGATACATGCAGTCTTAACATTTAAGATGGAAAAAAAGCAGAGTGGGTGTATCAACCGTGATGAAAACGCGGTAAATAATATGATAAAAATAGTAAATCATCAAATAAAATATAAAGAACGGCCCTTAAAATATAGAAGGGATTACGATTTAATAAAAGGTTCCAACCCAACAGATATAACATTAAATAAACCAAAGATACAAAGTAAAATAAAAAAGGGTCAAGTGGAACAACTAGTTCTTAAATGAACGCAATTACATTTATAATAAGAAAAAATGGCACTCAAAAGTGTCCCATTTTTTTGTAAATGGGTGTAATAGGGAAGTCTTTTATTTCTTGATTAAATATTGAATCAGAATCAAAAATAATGATATTTATACTAGGTGGTAATATACTAATATCTTGATTAAATAATTTACCAAAGAATATTGTATCATACTTATTAATTATTTCTATGTAATCATTTAATGGTTCATTAAAGTAATCTGTAAATATTATTAAATTATTTCTACAAATAAAATAATTATTGTTTATTGTCATTATGTAATAAATATACTTTCTTTTTTTTAAATAAAAAAATATAAATATTTAATAATTTGATATAATTAATGAGTTCAAATAATATAATTCAAACAAAAAAAAATAAATTAGAAAAAAAAACCAAAACCAAATCTAATGATAATTTTAAATTATTTAATGACCTTGAATTTATGCAAGATAATGATTTTTTTGATAATGTTTTAAAACAAAATGTTAATCATAAAAATAAAAAATCAGAAAAACAACTAAAAAAAAACACTATAAATAATGAGAAAAATAACCAAATACAAAAAAAAATAAAAAATAAAAAATCAATTAAAATTACCAAATTCTCAAATCAATTATCTTCTTTAAATCCAATTATAAAAAATGAAGTAATTTGGTATTCGGATGAATTGGATTCTGAACAATTAGAACTGAAATTTAAAAATAAATCCAATAATAAAAAATCCAATTTTGATAATGATTTTGTTGATAATACAGTTGATACTTTAAATAATATGCAAAATGAAATAATTTTAAATTCGGATGAATTGGATTCTGAACAATTAGAACTAAAATTTAAAAATAAATATAATAAAAAACAATCTGAATATAACGATGAATTAATTGAAAAGAACATATATCCATCGATAAATGAGGAACCTGATTGGAATAACTCTTTAACCACAGAAAAAAGTATAAACAAATTTAAAATTTATTCATATACTGAAAATGTTGAAGAATATTTTACTTCACGTCCTGAAGTTACTTTGGTTAAAAAAAGTTATAGAAGATTTATTGATAGTAAAAAATGTATTTTAAAAAGTAAAAAAATAGATTCAAATGTTTTTCAATTAGATTTAAGCTGTGACCAAAATTGTTCATCATTTAAATTATTTAATAATTCATTTGCTTCATCTCATGTTGGTAATTTTAATTTTGTATTGGATAATAAGACATATAATCCTGAGGTTGTTGAGGTATATTTAAATAACATTTTGGTTAAAAAAAATTATTCCGATATAATTAATAATTTATCAGACAAGTATGGTGAAATAAAACCATATACCATAGTTGAACCAACATACCCACTAACACCAAATACTAAAATTATGATTAAAATAATTGACCCAAATCAAATTGATGATGTTTATTTTAATGTAGTATTGGAAAAAATTGACTCAAAAATAACCAAATCTGCATATATAACTGAATTAAATCCAATGGAATTTATTAGTTCAACACATGAATTATTATATGAAGGAATAGAATCTGATATAATAATAAATAATGAATATGGATATTATTCTGATATTTATTTCGTATGTGAAAATATTTTGGAAAATATAAGCACAATTACAATGTGTAATACTGATGTTGTTTTATTTGAAAATGTACTTCCAATATTACTTGATTATAATAATAATTTAATTTTATATACTTTAAATGTGGGTGGTAATTACATGTCTGGAATTAAGATTGATGGTAACAATTTTCTTAAAATAAAATTAAATAAATTAAACCCAGATTCAAAAGTAAAAGTATATGGAAATAAACTATTTATTATAAGAAAATAAGTATTTTTATGTTATTAAATATAGTATTTTTTATTATATAATAAAAAAAATTGAAATGTAAAAAAATTGAAAAAAAAAATATAATAAATTAATTTAAAATTATATTATATACATTAATATATATACAATGAGTTCTCAAAAGTTTGCTATTGGAATTGACTTAGGCACTACTTACAGTTGTGTCGGTGTTTACAAAGACGGGAAAGTAGAAATTATTGCCAACGACCAAGGCAATAGAACTACACCATCTTGGGTTGCTTTTACTTCTGAAGGAGAAAGATTAGTTGGAGATGCTGCTAAATCGCAAGCATCAGCGAACCCCACTAATACTATTCACGACGCTAAACGTTTAATGGGAAGAAAATTTAATGAGCCTGTTGTTCAACAGGAGATTAAAACTTTTCCTTTTAAAGTCGTTGAAAATCCCAAAACAGGAGGTTGTTTAATCCAAGTTCAATACAAAGGTGAAACAAAATCATTTACTCCAGAAGAAGTTTCTGCAATGATTTTAGGTAAGATGAAAGAAATTGCTGAAGCTTATTTAGGTTCTAGTGTAACTGATGCGGTTGTTACAGTACCTGCATATTTTAATGATGCTCAACGTCAAGCAACCAAAGATGCTGGTATTATTGCTGGTCTTAATGTGTTACGTATTATAAATGAACCAACTGCTGCTGCAATTTCTTATGGTCTTGATAAGAAATCTAAAGAAGAAAATGTTCTTATTTTTGATATGGGTGGTAAACGTCAAATTCTGCTACCTGAGGTGAAACTCCTCCAATGTTGTTAAACAATTTAATAATATTGAATTCGGTGTATTGCGAGAAGTTCCTAAAGTTCTAAATACTAAGTTGGTTTAGTGATATTCCAATGGCCAAATAGAAAATATTTGGGTATAGTAAAAATTTTAGAAATTAATTTAATTTAAATATTTATCAATATAAAATATCAATGAGTACTAAAATTTGTTCAAAATGTAAAATAATACATCCTGTTGAAATGTATGGATTAATAAATAAAAAATTAAAATCAGGTGAAATTAAACAATGTTTAAAATCACAATGTAGAAATTGTCAAACTCAAGTTCAAAAAGAACGAAGAATTCGACAACAACAAGAAAATCCAGAAGAATTTCACAAAAGATGGAATGAATCTTATCAAAAAAGAAAAGACAAAGAACGTGAATTGGAAAAAATAAGATTAAGTAAACCAGAAAATCGTGAAAAACGAAGAGAATATATAAGAAAATATAAAGCTGATAAACGTTTAACAGACCCTATGTTTAAGATTAATGAAAATCATAGAAAAAGAGTTTGGAAATGTTTAGAAAAAAAAAATAATTCTTCGAAAGAATTATTAGGCTGTGATATTGATTTATATTTTAAATGGATTACATTCACAATGTCAAATGATAAGAACATGAATTGGGATAATTACGGTAAATATTGGAATATAGACCATGTTAAACCAATATCAACATTTAATTTATTGGATGTTGATGAAGCAAAAAAAGCTTTTAATTGGAAAAATACATGGGCCATTAAATCATCTGAAAATTTCAGTAAAAAAAATACCGTAATTAATGAACATTTTATTGAACAAAAAAAATTACTTGATATATTTATGTTAGAAAATAATTTAAATAATTAAATGGATAATTCGCAACTTAGTATCTTGGTGACAAGATAAAAGTTCAGAGACTAGATAAAGTAATCTTTATTTTCTTTTGAAAAAGAAAGTGAAGAAGAAATATCCACGAGTGCCGAACGTATATTACATTTTTAATATATGAAGATATAGTCCGAACTATGGGGAAACTCATAGAAGATAGGATAAAGAGCCTATCGATAACAAAAACAATGTCAATTGGGAACTTTTGACGTTTCACTTTTAACCCTTGATGAAGGAATCTTTGAAGTAAAGGCAACTGGTGGTGATGGTCATCTTGGTGGAGAGGATTTTGATAATAGAATGGCTGAATTTGTTGCCCAAGAATTCAAAAAGAAATCTAAATTAGATATTACTGGTAATGCTAGAGCAATGAGAAGAGTTAAAACTGCTTGTGAAAGAGCCAAAAGAACTTTATCAGCTGCTGCTACTGCTAACATTGAAATTGATGCTTTATATGAGGGTGTTGATTGTAATGTTACCATTACTAGAGCAAAATTTGAAGATTTATGTGGAGACTATTTTAGAAAATCAATGGAACCTGTTGAACAAGTTTTAAGAGATTCTAAAAAATCCAAATCACAAGTTGATGAAATTGTTCTTGTGGGTGGTTCTACCAGAGTACCCAAAGTTCAACAACTTTTAAGTGAATTTTTCAATGGAAAACAACTTTGTAAGTCTATTGACCCTGATTCTGCAGTGGCTTATGGAGCATCAATTCAAGCAGCTATATTATCAGGGAATGGAGATGCTAAAACTAATGATATTTTATTACTTGATGTTTGTCCCTTAACTTTGGGAATTGAAACTGCTGGTAATGTTATGACTCCTATGATTAATCGTAACACTGCTATTCCCTGCAAAAAGACCCAAACTTTCTCAAATTATGCTGATAATCAACCAGCCGCAACAATTCAAGTATTTGAAGGAGAAAGAAAATTCACAAGAGATTGTAATAAATTAGGTACTTTTGACTTGACTGGATTACCCCCAGCTCCAAGAGGAACACTTCAAATTGAAGTTACTTATGATTTGGATTCTAATGGGCTTCTTACTGTTTCTGCTTGTGAAAAATCATCCGGTAAATCTCAAAATATCACAATTAAGAATGAAAGAGGAAGATTGAGTGATGAAGATATTAATAGAGCTGTTGAAGAAGCAGCAAGATTCAGAGAAGAAGATGAAAAAGCAGCTAAAAGAGTTGAAGCCAAGAATGGATTAGAAGGACTTGTCTATAGCGCTAAAAATTCTTTATCAGATGAAAAACTTAAAGAAAAGATTTCAGAGACTGATAGAACTGAATTGGAAGAAACTATTAAACAAACTCAAGAATGGATGGATTCTCACTTAGATGCTAGTACTGAAGAATTCGAAGCTAAAACTAAAGAATTTGAAGCAGTATCACATAGAGTATTCCAATCAGCTTATGGGGCTGGAGGAGCTCCTGGAGCAATGCCTGGAATGGGTGGAATGGGTGGAATGGGTGGAATGCCTGGAATGCCTGGAATGCCAGAAGGTTTTGATATGGCCAAGATGCAAGAAATGTTTGAAAAGATGAGTCCGGAAGAACGTGCTAATCTAGAAAAATTGGCCCAACAACAAATGAGTGGAATGGGAGGAATGGGTGGATTTGACCCTTCAGCTCAAACAACATCAAATGTTAATAATGATGAAGGTCCATCAGTTCAAGAATTAGATTAAGTTTTTAACGTAATATATTTTTTTAAATAAATATTAAATTTATTATTATATAAATTAATTTAGTATTGGATATTTTTTTATTAATTCATTCCATTTATTTCTAATTGATTTATTTTTCATTATATCCATTTTTTTAAAATATTTTTGTTTGTTGGCATTAAGCCAATTGGCTATAGATTTCTCAACTTGATTTTCTGAACTTCTTAATGGCTTTGTATTGTTTGTTTCAATAAACAATATCATAATGTTATATTTGTCATACCAAATACTTTCATTACTTTGAAACAAATTTTTAAATTTATTTATTAGATTATTCCACTTATTTAAAAATTCATAATTAGAAATTGTCAAATAATTTTTTTCACATCCATATTCCTTAAATCTATTTAAATTTTGTTTAACAAATTGACGAATTGGGGAGATAATGATAATTCTGTCATATTTTTTGGAAAATTCATATGAAATTAAAGTTTTCCCCATACCACACATTAAAGATAATATTCCTCTTGAATTTTTTTCATAGTGTTCTTTTAATTTTTTAAGAGCCTCAATTTGATAATCATATAAAGTAATTTTTGTTAATTTATTGTCAATTGGAATATTATTTTGAATATTTTCATTTGATGGAAGATAAGGATATTTGATATATTGAATACGATTATTTGATGGAAGATTTAAAATATTTTGTGAAATTTTAGAAGTGTAATAAACAATACCATCAATATTATTAAGATGACATCCATCCATAAAATCCTGCTAAATCACTCATTCTTAGTCCATTTGAATATCCATTTTTACATTGGATTAATTTGTATGTTTGATTATCACCATTGTATAAAATAACATCAATACCTGTATCTATTAAAGGATTTTCCTTATTATTTTTTCTTATTAATCTATAGGTACTATGACAATCAATAATTTTAGATTCAATTAAATTGGTTATAGGAACATCAGACCATAACCAAGCAATATTTTGTTTTTCCCTATTCAAAAAATCTCTTACCTGAACTTCATATTCAAAACCTTTATCTCTATTAAGCATATATAAGAATAATAATTTATTTATTCAATATATTATTTACTTCAATTTTTAATGTGTTTTTTTCATAAACAACAGATTAAATATTTTATTATAAATAAATTTGTTGTTTTATATAAATTAATTATTAAATTCTTTTACAGTTATTATTTTAAAGGCATCAGATTGAATGTATTTATCATATGAATATATTTTTGATTTATCTTCGAGTTTAAAATAAAATTCATTTTCATTAACAATATCATAATTTATTGGTACTATTCCGGATAATCCCCGTCTTAAAACTAATTTAGATTCATTACTAGATTCAGAATTTAATATTTTTATATTATCAAAAATAATTGTATGACTACATATTAATTTGAATATTTCATTAGCCCAATCAAGTGGTTCTTTATAAATTTTTATACCATCATTTAATTTTAATTTAAATGAATGAATTCCTGAAAAAATCGGAAAATATTTACGTCCTTTTTCAAATACGATTTTTTGTCCTCCATAATCAATTTCAAAATCGTGTAAAAATGATTCTATAATAGTTGGTAATTTGGCAATTTCAATATATTTATCTCCATTGGGCATAAATATTATTATTGGTTTAGTATAAACAACATCATCACCATATTTTATTATATTATCATAATTATTTAGTTCATTTGATTCAACCCATTCATTAAAATTTTCCGGTAAATAATTACAATTAAATTTAATAGAATATTTTTCAACCATATGGAATTTTCTATTTTATGAATTCATATCAATATAATTAATATTTATCAATTTTTTATAAAAAATATATTATGCTACAATATTTAGTGTGAAATAATTATTATGTATTATTGTTTAATTATTTATTCTTTGATATATTGAAAATATGTCATTTTGAATATATTTATCCAATAATAAAATTTTTTTTTTAAAGTTATTTTCATCAAATAATTTATTTGATTTTTCATCTTGTTCTAATTCATAATAAAATTTATTTTCATTAATTTTATTAATTGATTTTTTTTTAGGTAAAATGTTAGAAAGCATATCAGAAAGCATTATTAGTTTATACATTGGTCTATTTATATCTTCCATTTTATCAAAAAAAATTGGTTTATTTCCAATTTTAACTATATTAGATATTTCTTCTATTTCAAACAATTCATCATATGGTGGTACAAATATTTTCATATCATTAATCAAATTAATTTTTAGATAACAATTATGATATTTAGGGAAAAATACAAAATATACGCGTTTATTAGTTGTTTCATAATCCATACCACCAATTTCAAATACAATTGTATCAGAATTATTAGATTCTATAACAACTGAATTATAATTATTTAATAATATAAAATCTGTATGATAATTTGGTTCATCATTTTTGCCATAATTTCTTATTTTTAAATTTTTGTTATTTTCTAATTCTTTTTTTATATTTAATTGTTGCCATTTGATAAAATTGGGTGGAAGTGATGTAGTATCAAAATATATTGAATAAATTTCTTCCATTTGATAAAGTTTAATATATTGAAAAATATATTATTTAATAGTATTTTCACTTTTTATAAATTTTTATTGGAATAACTAATTAAAAATTTATAAAAATTAAACATAATATATATCTATAAATTTTAATATAATAAGTTTTTAGGGAAAATAATCAACAAAATATGGATTTGAAACAAATTGACATAAATTCATTTGAATTGGATAATACTTTCTATCGAGATAGTATTGTTAGTATTAAAAAAAAAGATATTCCTCTTAGAAAAACACAACATAATGATAAGGGAAAAACAATTAAGATGAAAAAATTTCTTAAAGAAAAAAATGAAAAACAAAGACGTAAATCTAAAAAAATTTCTTACCATAATAATGTTGACAAAAATATTTATAAAACATTACCGGGAATAACTATTGATGATGTGATTGAAGATATGAAAATAAATGATGTCGAGACTGAACATCGTTTAAAAAAAATTTACGACATACCCAAGTTAATAAACCTATACACTGTGATTATTGTTATAGATATACTCCTGGACAAATGAATTATTACGAAAAAATTGATTGTGTTTTATGCATTTATTGTGGTGTCTTATGTACTGATTGTGGTGTTTTAAATTTGGCAAATGAAAACACATGTTGTCATTTTATGGAAATTATAAAGAGTATGACGAATGGTGTAATAGCTAGTGTCATTAAAAAGTAATAATAAAAAAATTGTTATTATAAATTTATTTTAACCCTGATATTTTTTTTATTTTATATATATAAATATAAATGGAACAAAAAATTATAGATAAAATATCCTATGAATTTTATTTAAATGACAAAAACACTTTTTTTGGAGATAAAATATTACCATCATTAATTTATGAAATTTTTACAAATTCGCCTCAAAACATATCACCTAATACATTTGAAAGATGTAATCATAATATAAGTCAATTAGAAAATACCATAAAAAAAAATGGTTATCTAAATGTGGATATTAATCAAATATTAAAATATTTTCCAATTGAAGTATCAAATAGATTAGATTTATTAGGTGAATATATAGTCAATACACCATATTGTATGTTTTTAGATAAAGTTGAATTTAATTCTAATGAATTAGTTATAAAATTGGACGGTAGTTCAACAAATAATGATTTAAATATATTTGGACAATTATTGAAAGAACCATATGGATTTGAAAAAATAATTTTAGTTTATGATTATAATCAAGATATTTCAATTAATTTTTTAAAATTAAAATATATTATTGAAACTGAAAAAAATATTACTATATACCCAAATTCGATTGATTGGTTATATTATTTACAATCGGGTTATACTCAAATATTTATGGTATTGACAATTTATCACGCATTATGGCATTTAATGACAGCTTATATAACTTGTATAATAAAAAGAAATGTTACTAATAAAGACATAGTAGAATTATTTACAATGGTTGAAGAAAATATTTTTTTGAAAGCAAATGAAGTTAAAACATTTTTTTTACAATCTCCATTGTTATTTAATACTACTTTATATTCAAATGATTTTTTTATGGAATATGCTGCTAATTGGGTAAATAATTTTATTGATAATTTTGATTTAGATACACATTTTGATAATTATATTTTAAGAAAAATATTAAATCCAAATCAAATGTGGATGGTTGGATTTAATGAAAATTTGACTCTGGTTAAAAATTTTTCTGAATCAATTATTCAAAAAACTAACATCAAATATCATTTAGTTAATGCCTGGGATTGGAATGGTTATAAAAATATTAATCCAATAAACAAACAAATAAAATTGTCTAAATTGATTGAATTAAATTATGTTTTAGGTGGTGTTTATCATTCATATACTTTTGAATATCAAAAAATTGGTTTTACTGATATAATTTATTGTCAAAAAATACCAAAAAAATTCTTTTTAATTTTACTTTCAACATTAGATTGGAATATTCAGTTTCCTTTATATGGAGATTTTTCTTCAAGAGAAAATAAATATTTAATAGAATTGAAAGAATTAAAAAAAAATATTCAAGAAAATAGATTAAATATATATGAATTGGTAAAACATAACGAAATTTATAAATCATATATATACACAGAAATAAAAGTATTTGAAGATAATTATTGTATAAATACACCAAATACACGTGTGTAAAATTATTCACAAACAAAATCAAACACATTATAAATTTGCATTTGTAATTTTGTATCAAATTCTTGTATAATCATATTTGTATAATTATTATTTAGATTGTTGTGTTTTTATTTGCCAAATAAAAACAAATGTTTTTATTTTATAAAATTTTTTAAGAGTGTGATTAAAAAGTAATTATTAAAAATTGTCATTATAATATTTTTTTATTCAATAAAAATATAAAATATTATATATAATATATTATGAAAAATATAATAAATTTATTTAGGGATAATTCAAAAAAAAATGTCCAAAAATTGAATGTGATCCAAACTCTAATACCATATTAATATTAATGGATGAATTAATTAATTATAAATATATACCAGAACACATTTTAAATTTATTACCTGGATATCAATCATTTAAAAATATTGGAATTGAATTTACAAATATCAGTAATAACCGACAACAATGTTCTGCGAGTAGATCAACAATTCCTACTTCAATAATTAATACGGGTATTCAAGATGATATTGATTTAGATTATCAATACAATTATATACCACAACTTAATAAGGATTTTAATACAGTTGGAAAAGTTTTACAAAAAAATAATTTTGATACTGCATATTTTGGAAAACAACATTTACAATCACAATTAGCAACAGATGCATTTACAATTCCTGCTTGTGATACAAATACTTATGGAGCTATGAGAATATATGGATACAATCAATTTAATATTTTTGGAGATACTTACTATTATGACCAACACGGTATTTATGCGGATGTTTTAACTCTAGAATCAATTGTTCCTCCATTATCGGTTCAATTTGATTATTACGATAAAAAGTCAAAAAATAAATACTCTGGAGTTATACCTTATATTAAAAATAAAAATGATAAACAAAAAAAAAGAATATTTGATATAAAAAACTCAAATTCAAGTTCTAGTTCTAGTTCAAGTACAAAAAATAATTCATTTTATTTAGAATTTCAAATTACAAATCCTCACGATACAACACATTTTTGGCCAGTATTTAATTTAGAACCTACAAGTTTTGTCAACACATTTACTATGCCATTTTTGGAAGAACAAGTTAAAGTATTTGGAACATCAAATCCATATTTTTTTAATAATCAATTTCCAGATGGATATGTTAAAAATAAAAATTTGGTTGCGAATTATTTTGAAAAAACATATCAAAAATATTCAACTGATGTTAATTCATTGCCTTTTGTAGAATCTTATAAATATGATTATGCAATTGATCCCACATATAATCACATTAATCCATTTTTAGCAGGAGTATATAATAGTTTATTGTTCAGTGTTGTTATTCCAACATCTTCAACTTATATTGGGGAATGGAAAAATATTGTTAATAATTATTATGGATTAGTTATTGAAGCTGACTCGTATATTTACAAAGTATATAAAGAATTAATAAAATTAGATTTACTTAAAAATACAAATGTTATTATTACTGCAGATCATGGAGATGCTATGAGTGCTCATGGTTTAAGACAAAAATTATTACCATTTAATGAATGTGTTAATGTTCCAGTCGTTATATATTCACCACACTTAAATAAAAAATTAAGAAATACCAAATCTGATATTTATGGTTCATTAATTGATATCACACCTACTACATTAGTTTTAAATAAAATAAATTATAAACACAATAATTTTTTAGGTAAACCATTATTAAAATGGAAAAAAAATTCTCTAGTTATTAATATTGAAGAACATTATGATTATGATTCATTTACTATTGTAAATAGTACTTTATATGCAAATACTTATTTCTTTTATAAATTTTGGACTTTTGATAATGCTTCATCTTTTAATAAATTGTGGTATAATTGTGCTAATTATTATGAATATGGTAGTTCTTTTGTAATGATTAATACAAAATTAAATAATATTGGATATAAATTTGGAAGATATTATTCTATTATTGGACTCATTGTTTATAATTTGGCAAATAATAAATATTTGAATGGTTTAGATGGAACATTTGATGTATCAACACTAATTATTTATTTAGAATATACTCAAATACAAGAAGTTTATAGAAAATATATTGCCAGATTGTATGTGGAATTATTTCCAAGTACTTTTATATTTGAACAAGGATTAAGTATAGTTAATACTTTTATTTTTGGTAATAATTTTGATAATATTATTAATGATTCATATTTGACTTGTAATTATATCAATGCGATAATTTACAAGATTAATAATGTTTTAGAATCACAAGGTAAAAATTATTTATTTAAAATACCAGGTAGTTTAAATTCTTATGAGGAAAATTTGTCTGATAGTCAAATTCATATGTTTTTATATGATGAAACAAATGATCCTGGTGAAGTTAAAAATTTATTAGATAGTAATAATACTTGTCCATTAAATACTCAAGAATTAGAATTATTAAATAACAGACTCAATACATCAATTATTCAACATAATTTATCAGAAACTATTACAATTATTCCCGATAAAACTTTAAAAATTTTAGAATTGGACCTATTTTATATGGGTGGTTTATTTTTAAAAAATATTGACGAAATTACATTTTTATCAAATTTTGGTTATAAAACATCTGATTTAATCGGTTTATATTTTTCTATTAATGGTACTTCTAAAATTGACTCTCAATTGTCACCTGAATATTTACGTAAAGTCAATAACATTTTGCAAATTTTGTATTTAAATTTAGTTCAACCACCGTTGGATTTTAATAATTTTTGTATGATGTCTGATGATGTAAACAATTTTATTTATATTGGCAAATATGATTATTTAGCTATTATTTATAATTCTCCATATTCAAATATCATTTTTGATTCTAATTCAAAAATATTAAAACCTTTAAATCCACTTGAACTTGTTAATTATAAATTTGATAATATTGATTCTTTATTTACTAAAGCCTACAAATATGTAAAAATAAATTAATGATATAATATTATTATAATTATGTATATCCAAATAATAAAAAATTGATTTTAAGATAAAATAATATAAATATTATATCAGACTTTAAATGCCAATTATATCAAGCACTCAAAAAAACAGAACAAAAAAATTAAAATTAAAATTGAAAAAAAGAGGATTGGGATTAAGAAAAGATAGTGCACTATGTTCATTATATGTTAATGGGAAAACAGATTTAGATATTAATTGGATTGTTCAAAGAATGTGTGAAATGAAATATCTTTATGAATATTGTGATATGAAAAATATTAAATCACAAGTGTATAATGATTTTGTGTTTAATGAATACAATAAAAATTATGAAGGAACAATTTCAACACAAGCAGAAAAATTAGCATTAGAAAAACATTCTAATGGGATTTATCCTAAAGTTTTTCCTTGGGAAATAAATAAAATAAATTCTAACACAATAATACCCAATTCAAAATTAGATAAATTAAAAGAATCATATGAAAATATATCTGATGACGGTGAAGAATTAGATGGTGGTGGAATTAATATTTACAAAATACTTAGGGTAATAAGTTTAGGATATTTATTTGTTTATGGATTAATTGTTATATTAACTAAATTGAAATAAAAATTGAAAAAATATTCATATGTTATATTAATTTTATATAAATAATATTAAATAAAAAATAATTACAAATATGTCCGGCACATCAGAATATATTTATAAAGAATCACAATCTGAATTTCTAAAAATTAAATCTTGTTGTAATACTTGTCAAGATTATTATAAAATAAAATTATCAAGTGTTAATAAAATTAATGAATTAGAAATAAATTGTAACATTGTAATAAATAAAGTTAAAAAAAATAAAAAAAATGACTATTATATTGGAATTTGGATTGACAGTAAAAAAATTTGGATTAAAAATGATTTTCATAACCTTTATTCCCAAAGAGAAAAATTACAAAAATATTCTTCAGATAAAATAAATGATTTTTTGTTAAAATTTAAAAATAATATTTTACCTAACTTAAAATTAGATAAGGTATTTGGTAAATTTGATTTGGTTAAATCAGATGGAAGTAAAACTATCACAAAAGAAAATATTGGAATAGATATATTTGGATTAGAATATTCTAATTGTGATGAATGTTCCGTTTGTTATGAATCAACCTATACATTAACACATTGTTCACATCCCTTATGTATAGGATGTTGGAATAAATTAAAAGTTCAACTATGTCCAATGTGTAGAAGTGACATATCTCCACAAGATGATGATTCTGAATCAATTTATGAAAATAATTCAGATATTTCGTATCATAATCAAATGATTTTAAATAATCAAAATGGAATAATTGGTTATAATATGAATAATGTTGATGATGAAGATGATAGTGAAGAAGATAGTGAAGAAGATAGTGAATATAGTGAAGAAAATATAAATGAAAATCAATATAATGTGATTAATGGGAATAATGTGGATGATAGAGATGATGGGGATGATAGTGAAGTTGATAATGAGGAAGACAATGAAGATAGTGAAGAAAATAGTGATTATGAGAATGAAGATGTGGATTTATGTATCCATAACCAATACCAAAATATTCTTTATGAATCATCGCAAAACGTAAATAATCAAAATAATTAAATATATTTTTTATATATATATGATTATAAACTAATAGTTTATAATTAAAAAAAGTTGATATACAAAAAAATTGATTTAAAGATATAATACGATATATAACCTATAGTATATATTCATTTATGAATAATAATCAAGAAATGTCACAAACTCAAGAAGAACAAATTGTTATGGTTGAGAATGAAGTTGAAGTTGTACCAAAAGTTCAACCTGGACCAGTAGCATATTCTGATCTTGTTAAGAAATTAAGACAATCTCAAGTGGTAGTGGAATCTACCCAATCAACCCAATCAACCCAATCAACCCAAACCAAACCAAACAATGTTAGAGGTTTTAAAAATAACAATTCTAAACAATCTCAATCTAGAACCCAAAACCAAACCCAAACCCAATCTCAATTACCCAGATTATCTAAAGAAGAATATCAAAAAGAATTGGAAAATTGTCAAAAAATTTTTATGAACGAATTAAAAGTATATTTAGCAGAAGAAGTTAAAGACAAATCATTTGAATCAAGTCAAACTCCTGAAACTAAAGAAACTAAAGAAACCCAAGACAAAACAAAAACAAAAACCAAATCAAAAAAACCACCAATGACCAATTTACAAAAAATCAGTAGTGGAATTACCAGTGTAAATATTATAAGAGTAATTTGTTCTAGAGAAGAAGCAGAACCTAAATTATATTTCATTGAAAAACTAATTACAAATAGACAAATGGATTTTGTTGGAAAATTATCTGAATATATGGCCAAATATCAAATTATGACCACATACATATCTTCCAGAGTAATTTTATTACATTCACCTTATCTTAAGGTATAAACTTTTTTTATAAAAATTTGAAATAAAATATTAATATGTATTTATCATATTAATATTTAAAAAAATGGAAGATTTAGAACCTAAATGGAATTGTAAATGTGGATGTGCATCAAAACAATCACATAGGTCAAGATGGGCTTATATGTCTAGATATAAAAATAATTATTTGTCAAAACGTAAAAATATTCAAGAAGATTTTGAAAGTAATAATAGTTTGATAAATAAATTATTACTAAAAAAAAATTCAATCAACAAATCAATTCAATTTGTTCCTGTTAAAAGAGTTAAATTTGATGTGGATACTGGTAAAATTATTATTGAAGAAAATACAATTGAAGAAAATACAATTGAAGAAAATACAATTGAAGAAAATACAATTGAAGAAAATACAATTGAAGAAAATACAATTGAAGAAAATACAATTGAAGAAAATACAATT
>Ga0172363_10000525_pt1 | contig 29249 bp, 23 predicted proteins | sample LakKivs2_kivu2a2_FD_114541 | JGI IMG/M metagenome (GOLD analysis project Ga0172363, IMG submission 114541) | Sediment microbial communities from Lake Kivu, Rwanda - Sediment s2_kivu2a2 | ecosystem: Environmental > Aquatic > Freshwater > Lake > Sediment | place: Rwanda: Western Province, Lake... | reverse complement strand
TGGCTGCGGGCTACGCTCGGGAGAGCGGCAAGGTCGGGGTGTTCATCGTCACCAGCGGCCCCGGTGCCACGAACTGCGTCACGCCGATCCGCGATTGCCATGCCGACTCGGTCCCGGTCGTGCTGATCTGCGGGCAGGTGCCGCGTGCCGCGATGGGCACGGACGCGTTCCAGGAAGCGCCGGTGTTCAACATCATGTCGGCGTGCGCCAAGCACGTGTTCCTCGTCACCGACGAGACCAAGATCGAGGCCACGATCCGCACTGCGTTCGAGCTCGCGCGGAGCGGCCGCCCCGGTCCGGTCGTCGTCGACGTGCCGCGCGACGTTCAGCTCAGCCAGGGGATCTTCCGGGGCACCGGCCAGCTCCAGCTGCGCGGGTACGACGAGCGCCAGCGCACCCTGCATCACTCTGCCCTGCCCGACCCGGTCGCGAAGGAGTTCTTCCGGCTGCTCGGCGAGAGCGAGCGCCCGCTCATCTACGCGGGTGGTGGTGTCATCAACAGCGAGGCCGCGGCGGAGCTGCGGGCCTTCGCGCAGCGTTTCCGGATCCCCGTCGTGACCACCCTGCTCGGCATCGGCGCGATGGACACGACGAGCGACCTGTCCCTGCACATGCTCGGCATGCACGGAACGGCTTACGCGAACTACGCGGTCGAGGACTGCGACTTCCTGTTCGCGGTCGGCTCGCGGTTCGACGATCGCGTGGCCGGCAAGGTCAAGGAGTTCGCCCCGGGAGCGAAGATCGCCCACCTCGACGTCGACGCCTCGGAGATCGGCAAGGTCAAGGGCGTCGACTGGGCCTACGTGGTCGACGCGAAGCGCGGCCTCGCGCAGCTCGCGCGGGCGGGCAAGAGCTTCCGCAAGGACTTCTCGGCGTGGCGCAAGCACATCGACGAGCTGAAGGCGACACACCCGCTGGACTTCAATCGCGAGTCGCCGCTCGTGCAGTCCGAGGAGGTTCTCGCGGTTCTCAACGAGATCACGCGCGGTGACGCCATCGTCACCACCGGCGTCGGCCAGCACCAGATGTGGGCCGCGCAGTACCTCGACTTCCGCAGCCCGCGGAGCTTCCTCACCTCGGGCAGCATGGGCACGATGGGCTTCGGCCTGCCGGCCGCGATCGGCGCGCAGCTCGCCAATCCGGGCAAGCTGGTCATCGACGTCGACGGCGACGGTTCGATCCGCATGAACCTCGGCGAGCTCGAGACGCTGACCAACTACGACATCCCGGTGAAGGTCCTGCTGCTCAACAACTACGGCGACGGCATGGTGCGTCAGTGGCAGGATCTCTTCTACGCCAACCGCTACTCGGGCTCCGACAAGACGCTGCACAAGAAGGATTTCGTTCGCGCCGCCGAGGCCGACGGCTTCGGATTCGTCAAGCGTGTGACGACACGCGAAGAGCTGCGCGGCGCGCTGGAAGAGTTCGTCCGGTACGAGGGGCCCGCTTTCCTCGAGGTCATCACCGACCAGAACGCACACGTCTACCCGATGATCGGTCCGGGCATGGGCTACAAGGACATGATCACGGGCAAGTACATCACGCCGCGCTCCAGGAAGGACGTCGTCGTCGACAAGAACGCCGGGTTCTGAGCTCCCGCCCCCGCGCCACGCTCGCGCGACGCGCGCGTGCGCGGCGGCGGTGCCGAGGAGGAGCATCGCCCGGGTCGACCTGCTTGACGCCCGCGTCGTTCGGTGGTCGCCCGATTTTCGCGCTTTTCCGGGCGTGGTAGCGTCGGGACATGGACAACGAGCCACAACGGGATCTCGATCCGGAGGATACCCAGGCCTGGATCGAGTCGTTCGCCGAGGTGATCCGCGACGACGGCGTGGACCGGGGACGCCTCCTGCTGTCGCGTCTACTCGAGTACGGTCAGCGGAACGGAGTCGTCACCCCGTTCACCGCGAACACACCGTACGTCAACACGATCCACGCGAGCGACCAGCCCGTCTACCCCGGTGATCGCGAGATCGAGCGCCGCATCAAGAACCAGCTCCGCTGGAACGCGATGGCCATGGTCGTCCGGGCGAACAAGCACTCGGGCGGCATCGGCGGACACATCTCCACCTACGCGTCGCTCGCGACGCTGCTCGAAGTCGGCTTTCACCACTTCTTCCGCGCGCACGGCACCGACCGGCCCGGTGACTTCGTCTACCTGCAGGGCCATTCGGCGCCGGGGGTCTACGCGCGGGCCTTCCTCGAGGGCCGTCTCTCGGAGCGGCAGCTCGAGAGCTTCCGCCGCGAGCTCGCGCCCGATGGTGGCCTCAGCTCCTACCCGCACCCGTGGCTCATGCCGACGTTCTGGGAGTTCCCGACCGTCTCGATGGGTTTGTCGGCGATCTCGTCGATCTACCAGGCGCGCTTCAACCGTTATCTCCACGCCCGCGGCCTGGCCGACACCTCGGGTAGCCGGGTCTGGGCGTTTCTCGGCGACGGCGAGATGGACGAGCCGGAGAGCATGGGGGCGATCACGCTCGCGTCGCGCGAGCGCCTCGACAACCTGACCTGGGTCGTCAACTGCAATCTGCAGCGCCTCGACGGCCCGGTCCGCGGCAACGGCAAGATCATCCAGGAGCTCGAGGCCGCGTTTCGCGGCGCCGGCTGGAACGTCGTCAAGGTGATCTGGGGTGACGACTGGGATCCCCTGCTCGCGCGCGACGAGAGCGGCCTCCTGCAGCGGCGCATGGGAGAGGTCGTGGATGGCGAGTACCAGCGCTACGTCGTCTCGAGCGGTGACGACATCCGGCGCGACTTCTTCGGCAAGTACCCGGAGGTCCTGGCGCTCGTCGAGGGCATCACCGACGCGAAGCTCGCGCGGATGCGTCGCGGCGGGCACGACCCCGAGAAGGTCTACGCAGCCTACCGTCGCGCGGTGGAGTACAGCGGCGCACCGACGGTGGTTCTCGCCAAGACCATCAAGGGGTACGGTCTCGGAGCCGCCGGCGAGGGCCGCAACTTCAGCCACCAGGCGAAGAAGCTCAAGGGCACCGACCTGCGCGACTTCCGCGACCGACTCGGCATCCCGATCAGCGACCGTGAGCTCGACGAGGTGCCCTTCTATCGTCCGGCGGACGACACCGACGAGATCGAGTACCTGCGCGAGCGCCGTGCGGCGCTCGGTGGCCCGGTGCCGCAGCGCGTGGTGCGCTCGAGCCGGCTCGAGCCGCTGCCGGCGAGCATCTTCGACGAGTTCCGAGCGGAGACGACCGGGCGCGAGGTCGCCACGACACAGGTCCTGGTCGGGCTGCTGCGCCGGCTGATGAGCGACCCGACGGTCGGTCGGCTGATCGTGCCGATCGTGCCCGACGAGGCGCGGACGTTCGGCATGGATTCGCTGTTCCGCAAGTTCGGCATCTATGCGCAGGGGGGGCAACGCTATCAGCCGGTGGATTCCGAGATCGTCGCCTTCTATCGCGAGGTCGAGAACGGACAGCTGCTCGAGGAGGGCATCACCGAGGCCGGCGCGATGGCGTCGTTCACCGCGGCGGGAACCGCGTATGCCGCGCACGGCGTCAACACGATCCCCTTCTTCCTCTTCTATTCCATGTTCGGCTTCCAGCGGATCGGCGATCTGATCTGGCAGAACGCCGACGCGCGCGGCAAGGGCTTCCTGGTCGGAGCGACCGCCGGCCGTACGACACTCGCCGGCGAGGGGCTGCAGCACCAGGACGGGCACAGCCACCTGCTCGCCAGCGCGGTGCCGACTCTCCGGGCCTACGATCCCGCCTATGCCTACGAGATCGCGGTCATCGTCGAGGACGGCGTCCGGCGCATGTACGTCGACCGCGAGGACGTCTTCTACTACTTGACGGTTGCCAACGAGCCCTACGTCCAGCAGGCCATGCCCGACGGGTGCTCGGACGGTATCCTGCGCGGTCTGTACAAGGTCCGGCCCGCTCCCGACGCGGCGGGCCACCCGCGCATGCACCTCTTCGGCAGTGGCTCGATCCTCTGCGAAGCGCTGCGTGCGCAGGAGCTGCTCGCTGCGCGCGGAGTCGCGGCGGATGTCTGGAGCGTGACCAGCTGGAACGAGCTGCGCCGCGACGCGATCGCGGTCGAGCGCTGGAACATGCTGCACCCGCTCGAGGCGCCGCGCGTGCCGTACTTCCGGCAGGTGCTCGACGCGGAGCCGTGGCCGATCGTCGCGGCGAGCGACTACGTCAAGACGCTCCCGCTTGCGCTCGCCGCCTGGGCACCGGACGGTCTGCACGTGCTCGGCACCGACGGCTTCGGCCGCAGCGAGACGCGAGAGAGCCTGCGGCGCTTCTTCGAGGTCGATGCCGAGTCGATCTGCGTGGCGGCGCTGAGCGAGCTGGCACGTCGCGAGGAGATCGAGCCGCGTCGCGTGCACGACGCGATCGTCGAGCTGGGCATCGATGCCGAGAAGGTCGACCCCACGACGGCTTGAGGTCCCCCGGACGCGGCTACCGGTCTCCCCAGCGGTTCCACGACACGACCGACGCGAGCGGCAGACGCCGCGCCGGCTTGAAATCGGTGCCGGTGAAGTACGCGATCGGCAGCAGCGCAGCCTGGGTCCAGGTGTCGGGAATCCCGAGGATGGCGGCGGCCTCCTTCTCGTGCATGAGATGGATGGTCGTCCACGCGCTGCCGAGACCGCGGCTGCGCAGTGCCAGCATCAGCGACCACACGGCGGGCAAGATCGATCCGTAGACCGAAGCCTGCGCGAACTGGGGCAGGCTCTCCACCCGGCCCTCGATGCACGGCACGACCATCACCGGCGCCTCGTGGAGGTGGTCGGTGAGGTACTGCGCGGACTCGACCACGCGCGGCAGCTGGTGTGCGCGCGGATCGTCGGCCGGGAGCTCCGGACGCGGGAGCTGGGTGTAGACCGACCACCCCTGCCGGTAGAGGTCGGCGAGGGCCGCGCGCTTCGCCGCGTCGGTCACCACGACGAAATGCCAGGTCTGGGAGTTGCTCCCGGTCGGAGCCTGGAGTGCGATCTCGAGGCACTTCTCGATCACGTCACGCGGCACGGGCCTGGAGAAATCGAGGCGCTTGCGTACCGAGCGCGTGCTGGTGAGCAGATGGTCGGTGCTCGCGAGATCCATGAGATTCCCTCCCGGGCTGCGGGCGTGCGCCGTGGTCAGCGGTCGTGGGCGTAGCTCATCACGAGATGAGCTACGGTGCGTGCGCTGCCCGGATTGAAGTAGCTGTGCGCCTGATCGGCGCGGAAGAACAGAGTGTCGCCCGGGCCGAGCTTCGCTTCGGCCTCGCCGGACTGCACGACCAGCTCGCCGGCGATGACCGTCAGGTGCTCGAACACGTCCGGCGCGTGCGCATGGGCCTGCTCGAGGCAGCCGGGCTCGAGGGTGAGCTCGTACACTTCGGGCGCGCGCGCGTCGCCCTCGTGAAAGAGCACCCGCGAACGGAAGCGGTTGTCCGCCGACGCGATCACCCGGCCGCGACTTGCGGGCTGCACGCGGAAGTCGGGATCGACGACGCTGGAGAACATGCTGTTCGCGAGCAACGACCCGAACGGCACGCGGAGCGCCGTGGCCAGGTGCCACACGGCGCGAAGGCTCGGCACCGCGCCGCCGTGCTCGAGCGCCACGACGAGGTCCTCCCGGATGCCGCTGCGGGCAGCCATCGTCGCGAGGTCGATGCCGCGTTCCGCACGCAGCGACGCGACGTTGGCGCCGACCGCGCGTCCCATCTCACGCCCCTCGGGGCTGTCGGGACCGCTCAGGCTGTCCTTGCGCTCGGCCCGCACCTCGTCGAGCACGGCGTCGTCGAGCGAGGCACCGCCGAGCTGCACCACCTTCGACATGCCGCCAGACAAGCAATTCCTCAGGATGGATGCAACGCGCGCGAACCGGGCAGCGCGATCCGCCGGAGCAGCGCGGCGGGGATCAGAGCGAGCAGCATGAGCCCGGTGTAGCCCTCCCAGACTCGCACGTAGCTGCCGTAGTGATCGAAGATCGCGGCCGACAGGAAGTTGCCCGCGATCGTTCCGGCCATGCAGAAGACCATGGCGACGCCCATGAGGCGGCCCATCTGGCCCGCGCCGAAGAGCTCGTTCAGCACCAGCGCAAGCAGCGCGACCGCGCCCGCGTTGACGACCCCGTAGACCACCGCCCAGCCGTAAAACGCGGTCGTCGTCACGCCGGGTAGCCACAGCACGACCGACGTCGCCGCGAGACCGCAGATCGTCACCAGCAGCGCCGCGCGCGCCGAGGTTCGCTCGGTGAGCCAGCCGATCGCGACCGACCCGAAGGCGCCGACCAGCGTGCTGAGGCCGTAGACGTAGGAGGCCTCGTCGGCGGTCCGACCGAGGTCGCGCTGGAACGCCGGAAAGTGGATGCCGACGGACGTGATGAAGGCGTAGACCAGCACGTACGTCGCGATCAGCAGCCAGAGCGCGGGCTCGCGCCACGGGAGATCGCCGAGGCGCGCGCGCGCGGGCGGTGCACCGTCACCCGCGGCGGTTTCGCCCGCGCCCTCGGCGGGGCGCAGCACCAGGAGAATGAGCAGCCCGAGGGTCAGATACACGACGCCGAGCGTCGTCAGCGTGCCGCGCCAGCCGAAGTCCAGCAGGAGAGCGGCGGCACCGACGTGCACGCCGCTGGTGATCAGGTTGTCGCCGCCGTTGAGGACGCCGATGGCGACGCCCCGCCGGCGGCGGAACAGCCGCAGCACGAGCGCCGAGCCCGCGACCGAGCCGATGCACGCCTGTCCCGGTCCGATGAGCAGGCTGATCGCGTAGAGCTGCCCGAGCGAGGTCACCGTCGCGAGGCCGAGCGTTCCGATCCCCATGGCGGCAGCCCCCGCGGCCATGACCGCGCGCGCGCCGAAGCGGTCGACCAGCTGGCCGGCGAAGGGTGCGACGAGCATGAGCAGCAGCAGGCGGAGGTTCGTCGCCGCCGCGTACTGGGAGCGCGTCCAGCCGAGTTCGTCGGTGATCGGCTTCAGGAGCGGCGACATGCCGAAGGAGAGAGCCGAGTGGGCGCTGACCGCGAGCACGCCGATGCCGAGCGCGAGCCACGCGCGAAGCGGCTCGCCGAGGAAGCCGGCCTGCGGGGCGGCGCCACGCGGCGGCGGGTTCGTCCTTGCTGCCAAGCGGCCGGGTATACGGCGGCGTCGCCGGGCCGCGCAAATCACGCGCGCGAGTCGTGTCGTTTGCGCGACCCGACAGCCTCTGATGTCGTGATGCCGGCCGAAGGAGGAGCGATGCGCGAGATCGTGGGCGACGTGTTCACCTGGTCACGGCTGTCCGAGCCGCACGGTTACGATTTCAACGGCTATCTCGTGCACACGCCGGCGGGGAGCGTGTGCATCGACCCGGTCGAGCCCGACCCCACGGACCTCGCCGAGATCGTGCGGCACGGCGTGACGACGATCGTGCTCACGAACCGCAACCACGTGCGTGCGAGCAACGCGGTCCGTGCCGCGTGCGGCGCGCGGGTCGTCATTCACCCCGACGACGCGGCCCACGCGCGTGGCCAGGGCGCCGCGATCGACGCCGAGCTGCACGGCGGCGCCCGCGTCGGGCCGCTGGTCGCCGTCGCCGTCCCCGGCAAGTCGCCGGGCGAGCTCGCGCTGCACTGGCCCGAGCGCCGCATCCTGTTCGTCGGGGACGCGGTGATCGGCAACCCGCCAGGGCACTGCTCGCTGCTGCGCGATCGAGTCCTCGACGATCCCGCGCGGCTCCGGGCGAGCGTCGAGACCCTGCTTGCGCTGGATTTCGACGTCCTGCTCACCGGCGATGGAGCACCCATCCTGAGCGGTGCGCACGACCGGCTCGCCGAGCTGGTGACCAGCTTCCCGGCGTCCTGAGCGCCCTGCCCGACCGTCGTTCGAACCGTCGTTCTTGACTCCGGGTCCGTGCCCGTGATGCGCTACCGTCCGACCGGACGGTCGCCTTGCGAAGGCCGCTCGGTCCGATCGCCCCAACGCCGCAGGAGACCCGCCATGCCCATCGATTTCACCCTCACCCCCGAGCTCGAGGCGCTCCGCCTCCGCGTCCGCGACTTCATCGAGCGCGTGGTCAAGCCGGGTGAGGCGAAGATCGGTGACCGCGACGACATCGACCGCGCGGAGTACGTCAAGATCCTCATCCAGATGCGCCAGGAGGCGCTGAGCGCCGGGCTCTGGCTGCCGCACATGCCCAGGGAATGGGGCGGCATGGGGCTCGGGCACGTTCAGCTCGCGATGGTGCAGGCCGAGGCGGCGAAGGCGTCCTATGGACCGTGGGTGCTCAACTGCCAGGCGCCCGACGAGGGCAACATGCACACCCTCCTCTACTGGGCGACCGACGAGCAGAAGGAGAAGTACCTGCGCCCGCTCTGCGAGGGGCGCGTGATGAGCTGCTTCGCCATGACCGAGCCGGAGGTCGCGGGCTCCGACCCGACGCTCATCCAGACGCGCGCCGTGCGCGACGGCGACGACTGGGTCGTCAACGGCCACAAGTGGTTCATCTCCAACGCGCGGCGCGCGAGCTTCGCGATCCTGATCGCGCGCACCGAGGATAACCCCGATCCGCCGCAGGCCGGCAACACGGGCTTCATCGTCGACATCCCGTCCGAGGGCTGGGAGCGCGTCCGCGAGGTCGAGACCATGCACGGCGCTACCGGCCATTCCGAGATCCGCATCGACAACCTGCGGATTCCGCAGCGCAACATGCTCGGCGGGCGGGGCCAGGGCCACCGCCTCGGGCAGTACCGGCTCGGCCCGGCACGCCTCGCGCACTGCATGCGCTGGATCGCCCAGGCCGAGACCGCGCTCGACATGATGGTCGACCGCTCGCTGAAGCGCTTCACGCACGGCTCGGTGCTCGCCGAGAAGCAGGGGATCCAGTGGATGATTGCCGACTCGGCGATGGAGCTCTACCAGGCGAAGCTGATGGTGCTGCACGCCGCCTACAAGATCGACAAGGGCGAGGACTTCGTCTCGGAGGTATCGATGGCGAAGCACTTCGTCGCCAACTCGCTGGGCCGCATCATCGACCGCGCCATCCAGGTCCACGGTGCGCTCGGCTACTCGACCGACACACCGCTCGCCCACATGTACCAGCACGCGCGCTGGGCGCGCTTCGCCGACGGTCCCGACGAGGTGCACCAGATGCGCATCGCGCAGCGCACCATCGCCGCGTATCAGAAGGACAAGAGTACGCGCGCTGCGACCGGCAACCTGCCGGTCTGAGCGCCCTTCCCGTTCCGTAGAGGTGTTCGTGAGCAACGCAATGTCCGCCGATTCGATCAATCTGTCCGACATCGATTTCTGGGGCGCGCCGTGGGCCGAGCGCGAGGCCGCTTTCGCGGTGCTCCGGCGCGAGCGACCGATCGCGTTCTTCGACGAGCTCGAGCTGCCGTTCCTGCCGAAGGGACCGGGCTACTTCGCGATCACGCGGCATGCCGACATCCTCGAGATCAGCCGGTCGCCGGAGCTCTTCTGCTCGGGCAAGGGCGCGACGTCGATCCCGGACATGCCGACCGAGATGCTCGATTTCTACGGCTCGATGATCAACATGGACGACCCCCGCCACCAGCGGCTACGGGGCATCGTCTCGCGCCGGTTCACGCCGAAGATGATCCAGGCGTTCATGGACGACGTCGAGAAGATCACCATCGACGTGATCGACCGCGTGATCGACAAGGGTAGCGCGGATTTCGTGAGCGAGATCGCGGCGCCGATGCCGCTCATCGTGATCTGCAACCTCATGGGCATTCCGGAGAGCCAGCACCAGCTGGTGTTCGACAAGTCGAACATCATCCTCTCCGGCGGTGACCCGGATTTCCTGCCGCCGGACACGGTCAACCCGATCGGGGTGTTCCTGGAAGCCGGTGCCTCGCTGGCCGCCCTGCTGCGCGACCTCGCGCAGCACCGCATGAAGCACCCGAGCGACGACCTCACCTCGGCGCTGGTCAACACCGAGCTCGACGGCGAGCGCCTGACCGACGAGGAGATCGCGTCGTTCTTCATCCTGCTCGCCGTCGCCGGCAACGAGACCACACGCACGGCGATCAGCCACGGCATGGTCGCGCTCGAGCAGCACCCGGAGCAGGCGCGCGTGTGGCGCAACGACTTCGAGACCATCGCTCCGACGGCGGTGGAGGAGATCGTTCGCTGGGCGACGCCGGTGATCTTCATGCGCCGTACGGCCACGCGCGACACCGTGCTCTCGGGACACCAGTTCCACGAGGGGGACAAGACGATCCTGTTCTACAACTCGGGCAACCGCGACGAGGCCGTGTTCGAGGACCCGTTCAAGTTCGACCTGCGGCGCGCGCCGAACCCGCACGTCGGCTACGGCGGTCCGGGGCCGCACTTCTGCATGGGGGCGCACCTCGCGCGCCGCGAGATCACGGTGATGTTCCGCGAGCTCTTCAAGCGCATCCCGGACATCCGCGTCGCGGGACAGCCCGCGCAGCTGCGCTCGCCGTTCATCAACGGCATCAAGCGTCTGCCCGTCGAGTTCACGCCGGGCGGGGCGCGCGCCGCCTGATCCGCGCGTTCGAAGGCGGTGCCGGGCGGACGGGCGCACCGCCCACCGGCACCGCCCCCGCTGCGAAGGCACAGCCGAGCGGCCGAGCCTCGATGCGAGCTCAATGAAAGAAATGCCCGCCGTTCACGTCGAGCGCCTGCCCGGTCACCACACGCGACAGGTCCGAGGCGAAGAACACCACCGAGTCGGCGATCTCCTGCGAGTGCGGGATGTGGTTCAGCGCCGTGTGCTTCGCGACGCTCTGGTAGACCTGCTCGGGGGTCACGCCCTGCTGCTTGGCGAGCGTCTGGAAGTAGCCCTCGAGCGACGCACCCCAGATGTAGCCCGGCACCACCGAGTTGACGCGGATCTTGTGCTGCCCGAGCTCGCGGGCGAGCACCTGCGCGGCGGTCATGAGCGCGCCCTTGGACGCGGCGTAGCCACCGTGCGTCGGCTCGATGATGCGCATCGACATCGAGTTGACGAACACGATCGAGCCGCCGCCCTGGGCCTTCATGAGCGGCACGACCTCCTGGGTGAGCTGCAGCGAGCCGAAGACGTTGACGTCGAAGACGCCGCGCCAGCCGTCGAGGTCGTCGTTCTCGAAGGTCCGGAAGCTCGGGCCCTTGAAGGCGTTGTTCACCAGCACGTCGACGCGGCCGAACTCGCTCTTCGCTGCCTCGACGAGCCTGACGCAGTCGTCCTTCTTCCCGATGTCTGTCGGCACGCATAGCGCCCGACGTCCTGCCTTGCGTACCTCGGCCGCGACCTCCTCGAGCTTGTCCGCGCCGCGCGCCGCCAGCACCAGATGGGCGCCCTCACGCGCAAACGCGAGCGAGACGTCGCGGCCCATGCCGGGGCCGATCCCGGAGACGATGGCGATGCGGTTCTCGAGCAGCATGTCGGTTCCCTTCGTCGATGTGCGTCATGGTCGATTGCAAGGCCTGCGGGCTCTGCCTCCCCGCCGGTGAGACCGGCGAGAGGTCAGTCGTTCAGCAGCGGCGCCACGCCGCTGCCGAAGGCGTCGATCTGGTCGATCAGCTCGGCGCACGAGCGCGCCCGAAACCGGACGCCAAAGTGGTGCACGCCGACCTCCTTGAGGCCGCGCAGGTGCGCCGCGATCTCCTCGGGCCGGCCGGTGCGCGCGTTCGCACCGACGTCGAACGACGGCGTCCCGACGTAGAGCCACTCGCTCATCGTGCCGATCTCGATCGGCGCGTCGCCGAGCTTCTTGCGGCGGTGCTCGCGGATGGTCGCGATCGCCTGCGGCAGCTCGGCGCGCGGCGTGCCCTGCGGCAGCCAGCCGTCGCCCCGTTCGGCGGCGCGCTTCAGCGCAGCCGGTGTCGAGCCGCCGACCCAGACCGGCGGCCGCGGACGTTGCACGGGACGCGGCGCGATCCCCACCTCGCGCACCGCCCAGGCGGGCCCGTCGTGCACCGGGTACTCCTCGAGAAAGGCCTGCTTCACCAGGTCGATCGCCTCGTCGAGCAGCTTGCCGCGGCGCTTGAAGTCGACGCCGAGGGTCGTGAACTCGCCTTCGAGATGGCCCGCCCCGACGCCCAGGATCACGCGTCCACCGGACAGCGCGTCGAGGGTCGCGAACGCCTTCGCGGACAGCAGCGGGTGGCGGTACGGCAGGATGAAGACGTGCGACATCAGACGCACGTGCTGCGTCGCGGCCGCCAGGTACCCGAGCGTCGCGACCGTGTCGTACCAGATGGTGCCCATCGCGGCCGCGCGCTCGCGCGGCACGCAGACGTGGTCGCACACGGCGACGTAGAAGAAGGCGTTGCGGTCGCAGGCCTGCGCGATCCGGACGAGGTCCGCGGGTCCCGCCTCGCGCTCCCAGCCCGCGGCGAACACGGTGCTCTGCGCCTGGATCGGCAGCTGCATCCCGTAGACGAGCCGTCCCTCGGGAACGATCTGGACCGCGTCTCCGACGCCCGTCATGCGGTGATTCCTCCTGTACTGTGCCGTGGCCGCCAGCGCGGCCCGGCCGGCCGCCGCCACACGCGCGGGCCCGGCGGCGCCGGGCTTCGGCCGTGGTACTTGCGCCCGGCGAGCCTTGTCAACGACGCGGCGCGCCCGGCGCCGGTCCGCCGCGCGCGCCGGTGACATGCGCGCCGCGCGATCTCAACGTCGTCGACGCCTTTACTCCCCGCGGCCGGTTCGCCAGAAACGTCGCACGATGGACTTCTCGCTCTCCGCCGACGAACTGCGCTTCCGCGACGAGCTGCGCGCGTGGCTCGTGGCGAATCCACCGCCGCACTCCGCCATCCTCGACCGGTTCGGACGCTCCGACGAGCACCCCGGCGCGGACGCGATGGTCGCATGGGCAAAGCTGCTGGCGAGCGGACGGTGGCTCGGGCTCGCGTGGCCGAGGGAGTACGGCGGCCGCGGCCTTGGGCTCGTCGAGCAGATGATCTTCTACGACGAGACCGCACCGCTCGACCCGCCGCAGCTCGGCCAGATGGTGAGCCTCGGCGTCGTCGGACCGACGCTGCTGCGCTACGGCTCGGACGCGCAGAAGAAGCGCTTCCTGCCGCGCGTCCTCGGCGTCGAGGACGTGTGGTGCCTGGGCTTCTCGGAGCCGGGCTCGGGCTCCGACCTCGCGTCGCTGCGCTCGACGGCAGTCGCCGATGGCGACCGCTTCGTGCTGTCGGGCTCGAAGATCTGGACCAGCCACGCACCGATGGCGCAGTGGTGCTTCGTTCTCGCGCGCACCGAGGCGGGCTCGAAGCGCCACCACGGGCTCGGCGTGTTCCTCATGGAGATGTCGCTGCCCGGCGTGGAAACACGCCCGATCCACAACCTGGTCGGCGAGCCGCACTTCGCACAGCTGTTCCTGAACGACGTGCGCGTGCCGCGTGACTGCCTGGTCGGTGCGCCGGGCGACGGCTGGACGATCGTCAACGGTGCGCTCGCGGCGGAGCGCGACCTCTGGGTGTTCGAGATGTCGGGCGAGCTGCGTACCGCGCTGCGCCGCGCGCTCGGCTACGCCAAGCAGGTCGCGGCGCGCGAGCAACCCGGGCACCACCCGCCGAGCCAGCGGCAGGCGCTCGCCGAGGCGTGGATCGAGCTCGAGCTGCTGCGCCTCAACGGGCTCCGCAGCGTCACGAACGCGCTCCGCGGCAACGGCGACGCGCTCGATGCGTCGCGCCACAAGGTCTTCGGCAGCGAGCTCGCGCAGAAGGTCGCCGGGCTCGCGCTCGAGCTGCAGGGGCCGTTCGCGCAGCTCGCCGGCCGCGAGGGCTTCTCGCCCGACGCCGGGATGGCGGCGCACCAGTTCCTGACGCGGCGCTCGTCCACGCTCATCTCCGGCACGTCCGAGGTGCAGCGCAACATCATCGCGCAGCGCGCCCTCGGCCTGCCGCGCTGACCGGGAGCACGGCGATGCTGCTGATCGACCACGTAGCCCTGAACCGCCGCGAGCGCGGCGACAAGCCCTACCTCGTCCACGAAGGACGCACGGTCACGTTCTCGGAGTTCGACCGGCTCACGAACCAGATGGCGAACACGCTGCGCGCGCTGGGCGTCGTCAAGGGCGACCGCGTGACGATCGGCCTCGGCAACTCCGTCGAATACGTCGTCGCCGCGTTCGCGACGCTCAAGGCCGGTGCGATCCTGAACCCGGTGAACCCGCAGCTCGGCGCGGGAGAGCTGTCCTACGTGATCGGCCACGCCGAGCCGCGGGTGATCGTCACCGCGGCGGGATCGTCGGGCAACGTGACGTCGCCCGATCTGAAGCGGCCGCCGGGCACGAGGCTCGCCGCCTTCGGCGACGTCCCCGGCGCGGAGCGGCTCGACGAGCTGGTCGCGCAGAGCCCGGACGAGCAGCCGCCCGTCCGGCCCGAGCCGCAGGACGGCTCCACGCTGCTCTACACCTCGGGAACGACGGGCAAGCCGAAGGGCGTGCTGTTCACGCACGGGCGCACCGGTGGCAGCAGCGGCTTCTTCATCCCGGGGCTCGGCATCACGCCCGACGACACGATCCTGTCGGTCGGTCCGCTCTTTCACGGCAACTCGTGGTCCGGCGCCGCGCTGGGACAGCAGGCCGGCTGCACGTTCGCATTCCCGCGTGCCTTCTCGGCGTCCGAGTTCTGGCCGCTCGCGCACCGCACGCATACGAGCATCTTCTTCACGCTGGGCACGATCCTCGCGATCCTGCTGGCGCAGGAGCCGAACGAGCTCGAGCGCACGAGCGACATCCGCGTGATCCTCGGCCTGGGCAGCGCCATGATCCGCGACCGCATCCGCGAGCGCTTCGGGATCGGACACGTCGTCGAGTGTTTCGGCTCGACCGACGCAGGCGTGGTGACCCTCGAGCCGCTCGGCGAGAAGCCGCGGCCGGGCTCCGCAGGCCCCGCCGTTCCCGGCGTCGAGCTGCACATCCTGGACGACGACAAGCGCGAGCTCCCCGTTCGTGAGGTCGGCGAGATCGCGGTCGAGTCGCCGTTCCGCATGGCGTCGTACTTTCGCGACGAGGAGCAGACGCAGCAGGCGCTGCACGGCGACTGGTTCCTCACCGGTGATCTCGGCTACCTCGACGAGGACGGCTGGCTCTACTTCGTCGACCGCAAGCGCGACGTGATCCGGCGCGGCGGCGAGAACATCTCGTCGGTGCTGGTCGAGAAGGCGATCCGCGAGCACCCGCTGGTCACGGACGTCGCCGTGGTCGGCATCCGGCACGACGTGCTGGGTCAGGAGGTCAAGGCCTTCGTCGTGACCCGCGAGGCCGTCAGCGTCGACGATCTGCGGGCGTTCGTCGCCGCCCGCCTCGCGAAGTTCCAGGTACCGACGCTGTGGGAGTTCCGCGACGCGCTGCCCAAGACGCCGACCCAGCGCGTCGAGAAGTACAAGCTGCGCGGCGAGACCCCGGGCGGCACGCGGCCGCTCCTCGGGTAGCGCGGCTCCGACTGCAGATCCCCGCGCGATCGGCCGATACCCCGACGTGGTGTCCCGTTCCATCGGCACCGGAGGAGGATCGGCGTGGACGTCATGGCATCGAGGCTCGACGGTCGCATCGCGCGCGCGGCGCTGGCCGCACTGCTGCTCGCAACGGCGCTCTTGATCCCGGCAGTCGCACCGGCGACCGGCCCCCTGGCGGTCGCGCAGTCGGGACCGGTGATCCCGGTCCGACCGGACGCGCGCCTGCCGATCGTCCCGTACGCGGCCGCCCCCGAGGTCCACTTCGTACCGAACACCTTCCGCTTCTGGGACGACCCGCGCTTCGCCACCACGACCGATCCAGCGAAGCCCGCATACGCCGACGTCGTGCTGTCGCCGACCGGCTTCCTGCCCTGCCAGGGCGGACCGTTCGCGCTCTGCTACTACTCCGGGCCCGACGGCTCACCGGCGTCGGAGGATCTGTCGTCCAAGGTCGCGCCGGACGGCCGCTTCGCGAGCTGCCGCTGCTACGAGATCCCGTACGGCCCGTACTTCGTGCTCAACACGGCGATCCTGAACTACCCGATCTACCTCGAGACGCTCGAGGCGTGCGGCGCGGACGGCAGCGGCTGCAGCGCGACGAACTCGGCACCGGTCTGCGCCTACATCAACGAGAACCGATTCATCCCCGGCGCCGACGTGATCTCGACCTTCTCCTTCGACTGCGTCCCGACCGACGGCCTGGGCTCGACGAGCTGCTCGCCGCCCGCGGCGCCGCCCTACGCCGGCTGCATGACCGCGCCGTGCCAGCGGACCGACGAGGACGGGATCGTCGAGTGCTCGTGTCCGCTGTACGACGGTCCGTACCAGGTCGGGCAGAGCGCGGTGTCGTGCGACCTAGGCGACGACCTCGTCTGGTCGGCCGCGTATGCCGAGAACGGACCGACCTTCCCGCAGCCGCCCGGCTGCATCCCCGACGCGCCCGGTACGCTGGGCTGCCCGCTCTACTCGGCCGCGATGGCGCTCCCACCGGGCACCGACTGCGACGCGATCTGCGAGGCCTACGCGTGCTCGCCGAACGGCGTCACCGAGCCTGGCTACACCTGCGACGCGACGCTCTGCACCGGCCAGTGCAACGACCGGGACCTCGTCGCCGAGGCCTGTGGCGACCTGCCCCAGTGTCCGGCGGAGGGCACCGCGGCGATCCTCGCACTCGAGGCCGCGGTCGGCTGCAGCTGCTGCGCGAGCCAGCTGTGCGGCTGCACGCCGGGTGCGGCGACCAGCGCCGCGATCGGTGCGCTGAACACCGCGCAGCGCGCGCGGGGCATCACGCCGCAGTGCGACGTGAACGGCACGCTCTGCGGCACGTCCCCGTGACGTGACGGCACGGCGCGCGGTGCGCCGGCGGTCGAAACACCGTTCCGGTTCCACGCGTCGTGGTCGCGGGAGCCGGCGCGGACGTCAGTTCGCCGGCTTCTCCTCGACCACCGGGATCGTCCGCGCGAGCTCGTAGCGCAGCACGGCGTCGATCTTGTTCTCGAGCTGGTAGAAGCGCGCCACGGCGCGCCCGGGCAGGACCTTCGCGAACTCGTCGAGGTACGACCGCCGGACCTTCGCGCGCTCGGCGTCGGCCTCGAGATATCCGGTCACGAGCTGCAGCGCCTTCTCGTCGGACAGGTCCGCGAAGCTCTTTTCGTACTCCCGGACCAGCGCCGCGACGCGGTCGCCGATCGCGCCGATCTCTTGCGCGTAGCGGTCGTACAGCGGCCAGAAGGCCTTCGCCTGCTCGTCGCTCAGCTGCAGGTTGACGGCGACGAAGGCCTTGCGGTTCGCGCGCAGCGTCGACAGCAGCACCTCCGTGGTTGCCTCCGAAGCGGTGCCTTCGCTGACCGGAGGTGTGGCCAACGCGACCGTCGCTCCGGCAAGCGACACGGTGGCGAGGAGTGCTACGAGGATCGACCTGGTGGACATCACGGCTCTTCCTTCTCCCGTTCGGTGGGCTCTCATGGTGGCTACTCGTCGATCCGGGTGATCTTCGAGCCCTGGATGCCGATGCCCGCCATCAGGCCCTTCTGGTCGAAGATGAAGGCGTAGACGTCCTGCGTGAGCGTCGTGCTGCTGAACGACTTCGCCATGCCCTGGTCGACCACGACCACGCTCGGGCCGCTCCCGATCTCCCAGCCGCTGCTCTTCTTGAGGTAGTCGAGAGCGCCCTCGTTCATGAAGAAGAGCGCGTAGCCGAAGACCTGGCCGCCGACCTGCAGGCCGTACGACGCCGCGACCGAGTTGTAGAACCCGGCGACGCGATCGCCCTCGAAGAGGACGCCGTCACCGATCTGGCCGCCGAACAGGAAGCCCGCCTTGATCATCCTGGGGAAGACGAGCACGGCGGTGGCCTTCTTGGCGAGGTCGCGCGCGGCCTTGTTGCTCGAGGTCAGGCTCTCCAGGGCACGCCGGGAGTTGCGCACCAGCTCCGCGTCGCCCGCGAGTGCTGGTGGCGCCGCCGCGAGCGCGAGCGTCGCCGCCGTCAGCAGGACCAGAATGCGCTTCATCGTATGCCCTCTCCCCTCGCCCGTCCCGGGCGTCCCGTCGCCGCCCCCATCGTCACGACGTGGGCGCAGCCTGCACATTACGCACGGCGGACGCGCTCGCAACCGGAGGGCGCGCCGCCGGCGTCACGGACCGTGTCGTGTGACGCGATCTGGCAAGGAACTCCGCGGCGTGCAGCTTATGGTCGTCGAGCGGCGCGTCGCCGTGACGCTTGCGGCCGGGCCACCTCGGCGCGAGGATGGGTCGAGGGAACGCCCGCACCGCGAAGGGCGGAACGAGAGCACGGAGAGGTGAACGTGGGCAGCGACGACGGCAAGCGCGCATCCGTCTCCCCGCGGTCCGCCGATCAGCGGACCTTGTCGAGCTGCGCGCGGCATTCCGCCGAGACCTCGTCCGCGTGGCCCCGGAGGCAGCCGGTGACGCTCTGCACCGACGGGCTGTCGGTCGGGCACGGCGTTCGCGCGTCCTGCAGGCACGACGGGATCTGCTCGGAGACCGCGACGTACGCCGCACAGCCCGGCGAGAGATCCTTGCGGTTCGGTGGCCGGCGGCGATGTTCGCTACGGCGGCCTGAACGACCTGGTGAGCATCGAGCTCGCCGACCAGCGCGACTGCGTAATCGTGCGCTTCGTCGTGATCCGCCGCGCGCGCCACGTCGCGCGCTGGCTCTGACCTGTCCGCACCGGAGGTGCCGCCCATGAAGCTCGACGACGTTCTCGACACCGCGGGCAAGCTCGCGAAGCCGTTCCGCGTCACGGACGGACGGAAGTTCCGCCTGGCGAAGTTCGACCCGAAGGACACCCTGCACCTCACCTCGGAGGACAAGCCGCGCGCGAAGGAAGCGCTGCAGGTCGGCATCGAGGCCCTGACAGAGCTGCAGGACATGCTCTACGCGCAGGACCGCTGGGCGGTGCTGCTGGTGTTCCAGGCGATGGACGCCGCGGGCAAGGACGGCGCGATCAAGCACGTCATGTCGGGCGTCAACCCGCAGGGCTGCCAGGTGTTCTCGTTCAAGGCGCCGACCAGCGAGGACCTCGACCACGACTACCTGTGGCGCTGCCAGAAGTCCCTGCCCGAGCGCGGCCGCATCGGCATCTTCAACCGCAGCTACTACGAGGAGGTGCTGGTGGTGCGCGTGCACGAGGAGATGCTCGCGCGCCAGAAGCTGCCACCACAGTGCGTGCGCAAGTCGATCTGGAAGGACCGCATGGCCGACATCCGCAGCTTCGAGGACTACCTCGAGCGTAACGGGATCGTGGTCTGCAAGTTCTTCCTGCACGTGTCGAAGGACGAGCAGAAGAAGCGCTTCCTCGAGCGCCTCGACGACCCGGAGAAGAACTGGAAGTTCTCGGTCAACGACGCGGCGGAGAGGCAGCACTGGGACGCGTACATGGAGGCGTACGAGGACGCGATCCGCAACACCGCGACGAAGAGCGCCCCCTGGTACGTCGTGCCGGCGGACAACAAGTGGTTCACCCGGGTGGTCGTCGCGGCGGCCGTGATCGACACGCTCGGCAGGCTCGACCTGCACTATCCGCGCGTCGAGAAGGCGCGTCGCAAGGAGCTCGCCGAGGCGCGGCGCCTGCTGCTCGCGTCGAAGTAGCCGCATCCGTGCCCCTGCAGCCACCGCCCGTCGCGGCTTGCCGGCAGCCCACCGGACGTCGAGGACGGCCCGATGCTCGTCAAGTGTACGGATCGACCTTGCAGGTACGGGATTTTCGCGCCACAAGGATCCGCTGGTGCGGTCCGGCCGAGGTCCGCGGACGTCGCGGGCAGGCCGCGGAATGGTGGTGAACATGGGGGGGGTCATGACGAGGATCGACGTCCTCACCGGCTTCGCCGGTCACGACAGGATGGCGGCGCGCCGGGCGTCTTCATCTGACGTCCGAACCGGCTTCGCCGACCACCGAAGGATGAAGCGGCATGGCGTTCCATCCGACCGACGGCGGCCGAACCCGCCGTCGCTGCGTCCGTCGTTCCTGGCCCTGACGGTTCTTGCCGTCGTCGTGGCCGGCGGCTGCGCGAAGCGGGAGGCGCCCGAGATCCCGCCGCCCGAGGTGCTGTTCGCACCCGTCGCGCAGCGCAACGTACCGCTCTACTCCGAGTGGGTCGGGACCATCGAGGGCTACGTCAACGCCGAGATCCGTCCCAAGGTGCAGGGCTACCTGCTGACGCAGAACTACCAGAACGGCCACGTCGTCGCGGACGGGCAGCTGCTCTTCCAGATCGACCCGCGCCAGTTCCAGGCGGCGCTCGACCAGGCGATCGGCCAGCTCGAGAGCGCCAAGGCGCTGCAGGTCAAGACCCAGCTCGACGTCGAGCGCTACAAGCCGCTCGCGAAGGAAGGTGCGGTCAGCCAGGAAGAGCTCGACAACGCCATCCAGCAGAACGAGGCCAACAAGGCGGCGGTCTTCCAGGCGAAGGCGAACGTCGAGCAGGCGCGGCTGAACCTCGAGTGGACCAAGGTCAACTCGCCGATCAAGGGCATCGCGGGCATCAACCAGGCGCAGATCGGCGATCTCGTCGGCCCGACCACGGTGCTGACCACCGTGTCGACGGTCGAGCCGATCAAGGTCCAGTTCCCGATCAGCGAGCAGGAGTACCTGCGCTTCGCGAAGGCCATCAACCGGACCTCGGAAGGCGGAACGCCGGATCCGGACGAGCCCACCCTCGAGATCATCCTCGCCGACGGCAGCACCTACGGCCACCAGGGCCATTTCTACGCCGTGAACCGCCAGGTCGATCAGCGCACCGGGACGCTGCTCGTGCAGGCGCTGTTCCCCAATCCGGACAACGTCCTGCGCCCGGGCGGCTACGCAAAGGTGCGCTCCGCGACCCAGATCGCCGACGGCGCGCTGCTCATCCCGCAGCGCGCGGTGCTCGATCTGCAGGGGACCTTCCAGGTCTACGTGCTGAACGCGGACGACACGGTCACCGTGCGCGACGTGACGACGGGGCCGCGCAGCGGCAGCGACTGGGTGATCACCAAGGGCCTCGCCGCCGGCGAGAAGGTCGTCGTCGAGGGCCTGCAGAAGATCCGCACCGGCGCGAAGGTCGTCGCCAGGCCGGCGCCGCCGAGCGACGCGCCCGGCATGGAGGGGGCCGCCAAGCCCACCACACCGGCGGCCGGCGACGCCGCGAAGTCCGCGAAGCCGAGCTGAACGATGGCATCATTCTTCGTCCGTCGGCCCATCGTGGCCATGGTCATCGCGATCGTGATGACCATCGTCGGTGCGGTCGCGATGGTGCAGCTGCCGATCGCGCAGTTCCCCGACATCGCGCCGCCGGAGGTCCAGCTCTCCGCGACCTACACCGGCGCCGACGCGCTCACGATCGAGCAGTCGGTCGCGACGCCGATCGAGCAGCAGATGAGCGGCGTCACCGACTCGATCTACATGTACTCGATCAACGCGAACAACGGCACCATGACGTTGCGCGTGGACTTCGAGGTCGGGACGAACATCAACACCGACCAGATCCTGGCCCAGATGCGCTACGGTCAGGCGCAGTCGCAGCTGCCGTTCGACGTGCAGCAGTACGGCGTCACCATCAAGCAGTCGACGACCGCACCGCTCGCGCTGTTCTCGCTCTACTCGCCCAACGGAACCTACGACGCGCTCTTCCTGACCAACTACGCGTACATCAACATCAACGATCCGATGACCCGCGTGCCGGGCGTGGGTCAGGTCCAGATCTTCGGCGCCGGCCAGTACGCGATGCGCATGTGGGTGAGCCCCGACACGCTCGCGAAGCTCGGCGTGACGGTCACCGAGCTCCTCGAGGCGATCAAGCAGCAGAACACCGTGAACCCCGCCGGACAGGTCGGCGCCGAGCCCGTCCCGCCCGGGCAGGAGTTCACCTACACGGTCCGCGCGCAGGGGCGCCTGCAGTCGCCGGAGGAGTTCGAGAACGTCGTCATCCGTGCGAACCCCGACGGCTCGATGATCCGCGTCCGCGACGTCGCGCGGGTCGAGCTCGGCGCGCAGCTCTACAACATGATGGGCCGCCTGAACGGCAAGCCCGCCGCGATCGTCGCGATCTATCAGCTCGCCGGCACCAACGCGATCGACACCATGCACGCCGCGCGCGAGCTGATGGAGAAGACGAAGAAGAACTTCCCGAACGACCTCGACTACGTCGTCTCGCTCGACACGACCGAGGCCGTGACGGAAGGCATCGAGGAGATCGTCAAGACGCTCTTCGAGGCGCTGATCCTCGTCATCATCGTCGTCTTCGTCTTCCTGCAGGGCTTCCGCGCGACGTTGATCCCGCTGCTCGCGGTGCCGGTGTCGCTCGTCGGCACCTTCGCACTGTTCCCGCTGCTCGGCTTCTCGATCAACACGCTGTCGCTGTTCGGGCTCGTGCTCGCGATCGGCCTGGTCGTCGACGACGCGATCGTCGTCGTCGAGGCGGTGGAGCACCACATCGAGAAGGGCCTCTCCCCGGTCGACGCGACGCTGAAGGCGATGAGCGAGGTGTCGGCGCCGGTCATCGCGATCGCGCTGATCCTGGTCGCGGTGTTCGTTCCGACGGCATTCATTCCCGGCATCACCGGACGCCTCTACCAGCAGTTCGCAGTCACCATCGCGGTCTCCGTCGTGTTTTCCGCGTTCAACGCGCTCACGCTGAGCCCGGCCCTCGCGGCGCTCATCCTGAAGCCGAAGAAGGAAGCGCGCGGTCCGCTCGGCGCCTTCTTCGGCTGGTTCAACAAGTGGTTCGGCAAGGCGACCGAAGGCTACGTGAACTGGTGTCACCACCTCATCAAGCACCCCGTGCTGGGCCTCGGCCTGCTCGGCGCGATGACGGTGGTCGCCCTCTATCTCGGCACGCGGCTGCCTACCGGCTTCGTCCCCGACGAGGACCAGGGCTACTTCTACATGAACGTCCAGCTGCCGCCGGCCGCGTCGCTGCAGCGCACCAACGAGGTGTGCAAGCAGATCGAAGGTATTCTGGACCAGACCGACGGCGTGCAGACGTTCAACACGGTCGTCGGGTTCTCGCTGCTGAGCGGCACCAACATGACCTATGCCGGCTTCTACTTCGTGACGCTGAAGCCGTGGAAGGAGCGCGATCCGACGGGCCGCACCGCCGACGTGATCATGCAAGAGCTCAACATGAAGCTGCACGAGCTGCCCGAGGCGCTCGCGTTCGCCTTCCCGCCGCCGGCGATCCCCGGCGTCGGCACGTCGGGCGGCGTCACCTTCATGCTCGAGGACCGCTCGGGCGGCGACGTCAAGTTCCTCGCCGAGAACACGCAGCGCTTCATCGCCGCCGCGCAGAAGCGGCCCGAGTTCTCGTCGATCTTCACGACCTTCGTTCCCGCCGTGCCGCAGGTGTTCGCACACGTCGACCGCGAGAAGGTGCTCAAGCAGGGCGTGCAGCTGGCGGACGTCTACAAGACGCTGCAGGCCTTCATGGGCGGCGTGTTCGTCAACTACTTCAACCGCTTCGGCCGCGTCTGGCAGGTATACGTCCAGGCCGAGGGCGACTACCGCACGGACACGCGCCAGATGGGCCAGTTCTACATCCGCAACGACAAGGGAGAGATGGTCCCGCTCGACGCCGTGGTGGATGTGACGCCGTTCTACGGACCGGAGTTCACCATCCGCTTCAACGAACACCGCGCGGCGCAGATCAACGCGTCGCTCAAGCCGGGCTACAGCTCGGGTCAGGGCATGAAGGCGCTCGAGGAGGTCTTTGCCGAGACCATGCCAGAAGGCATGGGCTACGATTACATGGGAATGTCGTTCCAGGAGCGGGTCGCCTCGCAGGGCGTGTCGCCCGCGGTGATCTTCGGCTTCTCGCTGCTCATGGTGTTCTTGATTCTCGCGGCGCAGTACGAGAGCTGGTCACTGCCGTTCAGCGTTCTGCTCGGCATCCCGATCGCGGTCTTCGGCGCGTTCCTCGGGCTCTTCGTGCGGGAGATGGTGAACAACGTCTACGCGCAGATCGGTCTGGTCATGCTGATCGGCCTGACGGCGAAGAATGCGATCCTGATCGTCGAGTTTGCGAAGGACGAGTACGACAACAAGGGCAAGTCGCTGATCGACGCGGCGCTGACCGGCGCCAAGCTCCGGCTCCGCCCGATCCTCATGACCGCATTCGCGTTCATCCTCGGTGTCGTGCCGCTCGTGACCGCGACCGGTGCCGGCGCGGTGTCGCGGCGGATCATGGGCACCGCCGTCATGAGCGGCATGCTCGCCGCGACGCTGCTCGCGATCTTCGTCGTCCCGCTCTCGTTCTACGTCGTCGAGAGCCTCGCCGGCGGCGAGGGACACGGCAAGGGTGAGCCGGCGACCAACTCGACCACACCGGGCACGCGCCCGGACGGGAGCCACGAGTGACGACTGCGCGTCCCACCGCCCGTCGCGGCGTCACGTCCTGCGTCGCCCTGCTCTTCCTGCTGCTCTTCGCCACCGGCTGTCCGGTCGGCCCGAACTACGTGCGCCCGAAGTCGGATCCGCCGCCCGACTACTACGGCCAGGTGCAGCCCGTGGAGATCCGCTCGCTCGCCGACCTGCCGTGGTGGGAGGTGTTCTCCGACCCCGTCCTGCAGCGGCTCGTCACCGAGGCGGTCGAGAGCAACTACGACCTGCGGACGGCGGTCGCCCGCGTCGAGCAGGCAAATGCGCTGGTCGGTGTCGCACGCGCCCCGCTGCTTCCCCAGATCGGCTATCAGGGCACCGCGTCGCGCCAGCGGGCGCTGGTCTTTCCCGGCCAGCCCAACGCTACCTACGACCTGTTCGCGGGCGCGTTCAACCTCGCCTGGGAGATCGACGTCTGGGGCCGCATCCGGCGGGCCACCGAAGCCGCGCAGGCCGAGATGCTCGCGACCGACGCGTTCCGTCGCGGCGTCATGCTCACCCTCGTGAGCACCGTCGCGCTGCGCTACTTCGAGCTCATCGAGTTCGATCGCGAGCTCGAGATCGCCCACGACAGCGTGCAGTCGTTCCGCGACACCCTTCAGCTCTTCACGCGCCGCTACGAGGGCGGCGTCGGCTCGAAGCTGCAGACCGAACGCGCCGCGGCAGCTCTCTACCAGGCCGACGCGTCGGTACCGAGCCTGCAGGCGCAGATCGTCGCCAAGGAGAACCAGATCAACGTCCTGCTGGGCCGGAATCCGGGACCGGTGCCACGCGGCAAGACGCTCGTGCAGCAGGCGATGCCGCCGGAGACGCCGCCCGGCCTGCCCGCCGAGCTGCTGGAGCGCCGCCCGGACGTGCAGCAGGCCGAGCAGACGATCCGCAGCGCCAACGCCCAGGTCGGCGTCGCGGTGGCGAGCTTCTTCCCGCGCATCGGGCTCACCAGCCTCTACGGCGGCCAGAGCACCGAGCTGTCGGACGTCGTCAAGGGCAGCGCCAACGTCTGGAACCTCGTCGGCTCGATCGGCGGCCCGATCTTCACCGGCGGCCAGCTGCTCGAGCAGTACTACGCCCAGGTCGCGCAGTGGGAGCAGGCGAAGCTGCAGTGGGAGCAGACGCTGGTCACCGCGTTCTCGGAGGTCTCGAGCACGCTGGTCGCGCAGGAGAAGCTGGTCGACGTGGTCGAGTCGCGGCGCAAGACGGTGCAGGCGTACTCCGAGTCGGTGCGCCTCGCCCTGCTGCGCTACAACCAGGGTCTCGCCAACTACTACGAGGTCCTCGAGGCGCAGCAGCTGCTGTACCCGGCGGAGAACGCGCTGGCGCAGGCTCAGCGCGACCAGCTGCTGGTGGTCGTCGACCTGTACCGCGCGCTCGGTGGCGGCTGGAAGCTGCCCGACGCCGACTGGACCGGGCCCGCGGCACCGGCGGACGCTCCCGTCCCCGAGGGCACGACGCCGTTCGTGATGTTCCCATGAAACCGTCGCGCCATGCGCTCGCGTACGTGCGCCGCGGCGTAGGAGGTGTCGGGATGCGGACCTGGTTGCTGATCGCTGTCGCCAGCACGTGCTTGTGGCCGAGGGGCGTCGCGGCCGTCGAGCGCAACGACTTCCTGATCGTCGACGCGCAGGACGTGATCGACGTCTGCTCCGTGCCCGAGAGCGACCCGATGCACGTTGCGTCGACCGCGTTCTGCCACGGCTACCTCGTCGGCGCCTACCAGTACCACGTGGCCATCTTCGGACAGGGAAAATCGCGCCCGGTGGTGTGCTTCCCCGACCCCGCACCGACGCGCACGCAGGCGATCGAGCAGTTCATCGGGTGGCTGAAGGCGAACCCGGCCTACGCCGCAGAGAAGGCGCCCGACGCCATCACCCGCTTCCTGGTCGAGACGTGGCCGTGCAAGGCGCCGACGAACACCGAGAAGACGGGAGGCAAGAGATGAGCCGGCAGAAGACCTGGAAGCGCGGGCTCGCCACGCTGCTGCTCGCGACCTGCGCGGGCACTGCCGCCGGCTGCTCGAACATGTCGACGACCCAGCAGCGCACGCTGAGCGGCGGCGCCATGGGGGCCGCCGGGGGCGCGATCATCGGCGCCATCGCCGGCAACGCGGGACTCGGCGCCGCCGCCGGCGCCGGCGCGGGTCTGATCGGTGGCTATGCCTACGACCAGTACGAGAAATCGAAGCAGAGTTCCTACCAGAAGGGCTACGCGGCAGGCTATCAGAAGGGTGCGCAGCAGTAAGCGATTCGCACGCGGCGGACGCGGCGCGCGCGCGGCGCGAAGGGGGATGGGATGACCACGAAACGACGCACGCCCGTGGCACGCGTCGCCGCGACGGCGATCGCGCTGATGCTTCTGGCTGCGGGCTGCGCGTCATCGCGCCCCGCGGCCCCGCCGCAGCCACAAGCGCCGGCTGCGCCCGAGCTGCGCGTCGGCGTCACCCTCGACTCGCCGCCATTCGTCATGCAGGAGGGACAGCAGATCAGCGCCGTCGGCATCGAGATCGACTTCGCGAAGCGGCTGTCCCACGACCTGCGCCGTCCGCTGCGCGTGATCGCGCTCACCTGGGCGGAGCTCATCCCGGCGCTGCTGGGAGGCCAGATCGACGTGATCATGTCGGGCATGACGATCACGCGGCTGCGCAGCATGCGCGTCGCGTTCGGCGACCCGTACATGGACTCCGGCCTTTCTGTGCTGATCCGCAACCGCCTCGGCGACGGATTCACCACCCCGGCACAGGCGCTCGACGGCACGCTGCGCATCGGTGTGACGCGGGGAACCACCGCCGACGCGTACATCAGCCAGAACTACACCGGAGGACAGGTCTTCCCGTACCTCAGCAACTCGGACGGCGTCGCGGATCTCGTCCAGGGGCGCGTCGACGCCTTCGTGACCGATGCCCCGATGGTGGCGTGGTTCGCGTCGGCACACGACGGCACGCTGCGGCCACTGCTCCGCCCGCTCCTCACCGAGGAGCAGCTCGGCTGGGGCTTCCGCCCGCAGGACGAAGAGCTGCGTGCGGCGGCCAACGCCTCGCTTGCGAACTGGCAGGCGGACGGCTTCGTCGACCGCACGATCAAGCGCTGGATTCCGCTCTACAAGGCACGCTGACGTCGCCCGGCTGCCAGGCGGGACCGGCCCCCGAAGGACCCGCGAGTCACCGGCGGTCGCGTGCGGCCCACTCGGGTCACCGGCGGTCGCGTGCGGCCCACCCCGGTGAGCGGCGGTCGCGTGCGGCCCACCCGGGTCATCGGCGGTTGCGTGCGGCCCACGCGGCACAGGTCTCGCCGTCGATGGTCGCGTCCTCCCACTTCTCGTGCAGCTCGACCTGCACCGAGCCGGTGCGTCCGAGTTCTTGCTTCACGATGCGGGTGAGCGCGGCCGCCGCCTTCTCGAAGTGCTCGCGCGGCCGCCGGATCCAGCTCACCTCGATGATCGTCGGCAGCTCGGCGCCGGCACCGTCGCGGAACAGCGCGGCCTCGCGGAGATACACGTAGATCGCGTCGCGCCGCGTGCCGAGCTCGCGCTCGAAGAAGTCCGATGCGAGCCTGCTGAAGGTCCGCCCCTGCTCGCGATCGAGCCCCGTTACCCAGAGATTCGGCATTTCACGCCCCTCCTTCACTGCATTGCCGGAGCATGTAATCTGACGGGATGTTCGCCGGCAAAACCACCATCCCCTGCGCACACGGCCAGCTCGAGGCGATCTACCGCCCGACGACGGATCTCGCCGAGCGCGTGGCGCTCGTCCTCCATCCGCACCCGCTCTACGGCGGTACGATGCACAATCCGGTCGTCTTCCACACCGCACGCGCCCTGCACGACGCCGGGTTCGAGACGCTGCGCATCAACTTCCGCGGCGTCGGCGGCAGCTCGGGCACACACGACCGTGGCATCGGCGAGTTGGACGACGCCCGCGACGCCCTCGACTTCCTGCTCGCGCGGCAGCCGGCGGCAAAGCACGTCCTCGTGGCCGGCTTCTCCTTCGGTGCCGCGATCGCCCTGACGCTCGGCTGCGCCGACCCGCGCGTCCATCGGATCGTCGCGATCGCGGCTCCTGCGGGGATGTACGACCTGGGTTTTCTCGCGCGGTGCACGAAGCCCAAGCTCTTCGTGCACGGCGACCGGGACGACGTGGCGCCGCTCGCGCTGCTGCAGGACACGCTCGAGCGGCTCGGCGCACCGCAGGCAGACGTTCGCATCGTGCGCGGCAGCGGGCACTTCTTCGAGAGCCAGGTCGACGAGCTGCGCGCCCAGGTGCAGCTCTTCGCGGGCTGATCACCGCGTTGCCCGCGCGCGGCGCGAACCGCGTCGCGCTTCAGGACGCCCGGCGGTCGGCCTCCGGTTCGCCCTGGCCAACCTCCCTGCGGCGCAGGTAGTCGCTGTAGACGAGGAAGAGGAAGCGCTCGACGCCGTCGATGGCGAGCGCGCTGCGCAGCGACGGGAAGATCTCGAAGGCGTGCTGCGCGCCCGGGATCTCCGCGTACGCCACCGGCTCGCGCGAGATGCCGCGCAGGGCCGCGTACATGCCGCGCGCCTCCGCGACCGGAACCAGCGAGTCGAAGTCGCCGTGCACGAGGAAGAACGGCGGCGCGTCCCCGTTCACGCGGTACAGCGGCGACGCCTCCTCGTAGAGCGCCCGGGCCTGTGACAGGTGCTTCTTCATCACGTGCTGCGCCAGCACGTCGCGCAGCCCCTCGTTGCGGTAGACACCATCGCGGTTGGTGAAGTCGTAGACACCGTAGAACGCGACGCACCCCTGAACGCGCGTGTCTTCGTCCTCGAAGCCGGGCTGGAACTCGGGCGCATTCGGCGTCAGTGCGGCGAGCGACGAGAGGTGGCCACCCGCGGAGCCGCCGGTGATCACGATGAAGTCGGGGTCCGCGCCGTAGTCGGCGGCGTGCTCCTTGAGCCAGCGGATCGCGCGCTTCACGTCGACGATGTGGTCCGGGAACGTCGCGTGCGGGCTCAGGCGGTAGTCGATCGCGGCACACAGCCAGCCGTGCGAGGCC
>Ga0172363_10000522_pt1 | contig 29320 bp, 22 predicted proteins | sample LakKivs2_kivu2a2_FD_114541 | JGI IMG/M metagenome (GOLD analysis project Ga0172363, IMG submission 114541) | Sediment microbial communities from Lake Kivu, Rwanda - Sediment s2_kivu2a2 | ecosystem: Environmental > Aquatic > Freshwater > Lake > Sediment | place: Rwanda: Western Province, Lake... | reverse complement strand
TTAGCATCCGCCTTTTGGCGGACGCGCCTTTCCAAGAGAAAAGAATGAGTTATCAAAAGAAAAACAATAGCGCGATTCATCCCCATACTAAAGTCTGGGGATTTCTCGCTTACAAAATGTTAAAAAGGCAAAATTTATGCCAGAAAAAAAAATCTTTAACCTTGATACAAGTAAAAAAAGAGCTCTCAAGTTAATCATATTATTTGGAATTATTAGTTTATTCGGAGATATTATTTATGAAGGCGCACGCAGCGTAAACGGGCCCTATTTAGTGATGCTCGGTGCAAATGCTGCTACTGTTGGGCTGATAATTGGAATTGGGGAACTACTAGGTTATGGGATTCGCTTAATCTCAGGGTATTTTTCAGATAAAACAAAGGCATATTGGCTTTTTACAATTGTTGGTTATGGTCTGCTGTTTACTGTTCCATTGCTATCATTAGCTGGTGTATGGCAGCTTGCTGCAATGTTTATAATATCGGAACGGATAGGAAAAGCCCTTCGAAACCCAGCTAGAGATACACTTATTTCAAAAGCAGCGAAACAAGTAGGAACAGGTTTTGGGTTTGCGCTACATGAATTTTTTGATCAGATTGGCGCTATCATAGGTCCTCTCATTTTTATGTTCTTTTTCCTTAGTATCGGACCGTCCAAGTTAACGCTTTCGAATTATCAGCAAGGATATATCCTCCAGTGGATACCTTTTGTGTTAATGATGGTTTTTATTTTCATCGCTTATTACGTTAGCAAAAATTCAAGGGAAATATCGGTCAATGAACAAAAAGATGAAAAAGAGCCGAGTAAATTACCAAAAATATTTTGGTTATATACATTGTTTAGTTTTATTACTACTATAGGATTTGTGAACTTTGCTTTAATAGGATATCATCTGAAAGTAAATAATCTCATGTCAGATGCACAGATCCCATTGTTTTATGCAGTTGCAATGGCTGTCGATGCAATAATTGCATTATTTATTGGAAAGATGTATGATAGATTAAAGAATAAAAGAAAAAATGAAAAAGCGGGCCTCATGATTTTACTTATAATTCCAATTTTCTCCGCATTGATCCCTGCATTTGCGTTTTCAATGAATTATATGCTAATAATAATCAGTATCGTTGTTTGGGGTATTGTGATGGGCGCCCATGAGACAATCATGAGAGCAGCAGTTGCAGATATAACCTGCATAGAAAAAAGAGGAACAGGTTATGGAGTTTTTACAACATCATATGGTTTTGCTCTATTTTTAGGGAGCATACTAGTTGGTATCTTGTATGATTATTCTTTAACTTCGTTGATCATAATACTTGTAACAATAGAATTTATTTCAATACCCTTTTTTGTTTTAATGTGGAAAAACACAACTATAGAATGTGATAGCCATAAGTGATTTAGTAGTTTAAATATCACGAAAACTTAGTTTAATGCGCTTTGTTTTATCTCAAATCAAAATTCATTTAATATCCTTATTGATATCATCCATGTTATGCCAGAGGAGATTGATTCAAAAAAACAATCTAACAAAAACTCAAATAATCCAGAAAAAAAACAATATGAGTTTCCATTTGATGAATTTAAAAAATCTATAATAGAAAACTACATAAACGAAAAAAAATGGGATAAACTACGTGATTTATTAGTTGGAATGTCTCCTGCTACAGTCGCAGAAATAATAAAAAAATCAGAAAAACTTGAACGTATAATTATCTTTCGGTCTTTACCACGTAAATTTGCAGCATATGTTTTTTCTGAGCTAAGACCTAAGGAACAAAAATCTATTTTAAATAATTTAAAAGATATTGAAGTATCTGAACTTCTTGCAGATTTAACTCCTGATGATAGAACAGCATTATTCGAAGCATTACCAGAATATGTTAAACAGAGATTATTTAAACTCTTAAAACCCGAGGATTTAAAAGAAGCACGTGAACTACTAAGTTATCCTGAGAATAGCGTCGGGCGTCTCATGACACCCGATTATATAGCAGTTCGTCCAGAATGGACAGTTGAAACCGCTCTTAAATATATTCGTGAAAAAGGAAAAGACAGCGAAATAATATCAAATATTTATGTAATAGATGAAAAGCAAAAACTTATTGATGATATACGACTCCGTCAGATTATAATTGCTAATCCCTCAGATAAAATATCTGATTTAATGAACTATATCTTTGAATCAATCAATGCTTATGATGACCAGGAAAAAGCATATAATCTTATTAAAAAAAATAACCTTTATGCTTTACCTGTAGTTGATTCAAAAGGAACACTTTTAGGTATTGTAACTGTTGATGATTTGATCGATGTCGGTGAAGAAGAAGCAACAGAGGATTTTCACAAGATTGCTGCGATGAGTGAACTAAAACTACCTGACAAAATACGTGACACGCCAGTTCGCACTCTATATCGTAAACGTGTTGGATGGCTGGTGTTTCTCATATTTGTTAATATTTTCTCTGGTGCTGCAATTGCACTATTTCAAGACACGATAGCAAAATATATTGTACTTGTTCTCTTTATGCCACTGCTTGTTGACTGCGGTGGAAATGCAGGATCTCAAGCCTCAACACTTATGATCCGTGCACTTGCAACAAAGGATGTTACACTGCGCGATTGGTATTATTGCATAGGAAAAGAAACATTAGTTGCAGGAGCTCTTGGAATAACTATGGGGCTTACAGTTGCCATCGTCGGTATCTTTAGAGGAGGATTAATAATTGCATTTGCTGTTAGTCTTTCTATGCTTGTTATCGTTTTTGTTGGAAGTCTGATTGGTATTTCTCTGCCTTTTATTTTCACTCGTTTTGGTTGGGATCCTGCTGTTGCCAGTGGACCACTTATAACGTCTATAGCAGATGTTGTTGGTATTATTCTGTATTTTTTGATTGCAACTACTCTGCTTGGATTTTAAGGATTATACTGTACCCATGTTATAACATTAGAAAAAATTAAAGATAGCCGCTGGAGGGATTACGGTGTATGACTAGAAAGCCCGCAGGAAAAAACAGGTCTGAAGCGCCGTCCGCCGATGTCATATCTGTTAACAGGAAAGATTCTAGATGATGAACTCGCGATTTTTGAGATTTAAGACCAGAGGTGATGTATCTGAAAATCATTCCTTCTTACTGCCTTTTTTCTTTTTTTGTGCGAGGTATTTTCGATTTTGTTCAGCCAAATAGTTCTCCATATCTTTGAGTATCTTCTTTTTGTTATTCTTAGATGGATCAATTGGTTCATATGAAAAACAAAGGAACATCTCTCCATTTTTCATCCCCTCCATCTGATCCATGCGATTCAAAAGACACGGTGTTTCTTCTTTCGCATCATTCTTCTTCAAACACGAATTACATAATGCCGGCATTGGAACCGATAAAGGATCAATCTCTTCACCATCATCTGAAAAATATCCACCTTTTATCATTTATTCGCCTCCTGTCTCATTCAACTTAGCGTTTTGTCGCATTGTTTTTATCCTACGATTTCGGAATTATGTGAGACCATACGTGCCATGATCGCTGATCGTCTCACATTCGTCTCATTTTCGTCTCATTCGACTCGGTGTCTTACCATATTGTTTCTATCTTACAATCTCTGAATTATTTCTGAATTATTATGTTGCTTGAAGTAAATGCAGAGATACATTCAATAATCAATCATCATCTTAGATTAACGCAAATTTTTTTTATCGTTCACTAATCGTTCACTAATCGTTCAAATAATATTTTGTTGATCTTCCCGCTCCTGTGATTTTTAGAATTTTTTTTGCAACTAAATCATTTAATTCTTTTGCTGCAATTACCTTTCCAATTTTATTAATTTCTCTATATGTTTTGTTATCAATTTCATCACCCTTTTTTAGGTGTATCACCGTTTTGATTTGTCTTTCATTAAGACCAAGATCTTTGAGATATTCTTCAGTCAATTTTCCTCTGAATATTACTACAAAATCTCCTGTTATGTGCTTAAATTCGGGTTCGGGAATTCCCCACTTCGCACAAAAATTAATCATGTCATTTGTTCCTGAACCAACTTTCTCAATATATTTTATCCAAAACAACTGTTCTGCAATCAGTGGATTTCTTGGTATTGATTTATGTTCTCGTTTTAAATCCTCAAGTTTCAATGGTTTTGGTAACTCTCCTGGGTTCCATATCTCAATCCGATCATCAAAAATTCTAATGTGAATTTCCCCAATCGATTCATAATCCCTATGGCATATCGCATTGACGATACCCTCTCTAATAGCATCAGGGGGATATCTATATCTTTCTTCTCGTTGAATATTTCCTGCAAGCCACACTGCTTTAGGTATATGTTCCAAAACAAATGTTTTGACACTATCTATTTGATCAATAAGATTTCCCTCAAAAAGTTTCATATCCAAAAAAGGTTTCACAGGTTCCGTTCCCATAAATCGTATACCTTTAACTTTTGCTTGAATGAAAAATTGTTGTGGATTCTTTCCAAACAACAATACTGCCGCATTTGTCAGTTTCTTATCCTTCAATAGATCCAATTTCGCCAAAACAACTTTCAAAGAGGTCGTCTCAGGTATAGCAAGATTCCGTTCCTCTCGTGCAACTTTTAAAAACCATTTCACTTTATCCTCATCGATGTCTTTTAATGTAACTTTCTCACAGATTTCTTCATCCCATCTGCTTCTCTTTTGTTCGAGAATCATCTTCTTCAATTCATCCGGTGGGATGACTCTCTTTTCAGATCCAACTTTCTTGTATGCTTTTCCATCTAGGAAATATGGTTTATTTGTTCCTTCAGGGATTTTCACTTCGATGAATGATTTACCGTTTTCAGTTATTTCTCGTATTTCTGGAATAGTTTCGGGTTTTATCCTTGAACAGATTTGCTGCGATATTTTTCTCAATGTCTTCTCAGAAACCTGTGTACCGACTATTTTTCCTGAACTATCAACACCAAAATAGACAGTTCCACCCTTGTGATTGAGAAATGCACAGATGGTCTTTAATGCATCATCAAGTTGCGCAATAGATTTCTTCAATTCTACTGTTGAGGATTCTTTTAAGTGCATATTACTCACATTTTTTATTCCCCGTACTGCGGATATTGATTCGGTGCTTTTCCTTTTTTCTCAAGAATCACAGGATATTGTGTACCTTTCTGGATGTCACCAAATCCTTCAACCGTGATTTCGAAACGATGGTCGTCACCGTAATCAAAGAGAAAGAGGAATTTCTGGTTTTGTTTGAGATTCAATGCTTTTAATGGTATGTTTGAAGATTTTCGTTCTTCTTCGATGAGATCAGGCTCTGTGTCGCAACTGTATTCCATTTCCCAGTTTTTTGAATAGATTTTGTTATCCATGAAAAACGAATACAAATGTGGGTCATCCCATCTTAATGATTTGTAGATGACCGCTTCGTGCAAATCATTCAATGTTTGCGTATCTTTAAGCTCTAGTTTTCTTGTGACTTTCTGTGGGTATCGCCAACTTGACTGACCAAGGTATTGTACCTGAAAAACAATAGTTTTACCCTTTTTATTTGACATGTTTTTTGCCTCCTCTACAATCTGAATTATAGCTGAAATCAATTCTCATGATTTAAGTATTGTCAATATGCGAATTGAAAACAATGACTTTATATCAAAAGTTGTGAGAATTGCTTTTATCGATATCCTATCTTTCAACAGGAGAAAACAAAGTTCAGGAAGCCGCTGGAGGGATTTGAACCCTCGACCTATTCCTTACCAAGGAATCGCGCAACCAGGCTATGCTACAGCGGCAAGAATTTTATTCACCCTAAATTAGAACCTGTTTAATGTACTTTTTGCAAAACTGGGTTAAATGCGAACTTTAATTAAAACCATTTTTATTTTGAGAAGGGGTGATTTAGATAAGATCCATAGATTTACCAGATGTACAATCAAGTCCATCACAATCAAACTTCAAACTAACTCGTGTCGGTGTAACAGATGTTAAAAAACTTGTTCATATAAAGAGACCGGGAAAGGATACAGCCATATCATTGGTTGTTAAAATGGATATTTTTGTTGATCTACCAGCATCCCAAAAAGGGAGCCATATGTCCAGAAACCTAGAGTTGGTTTCAGAGATAAACGATGAAAATCTAAAGGAACCAGTCTCAGACTTGGAATCGTTTTGTGCTAAAATAGCAAAGTTGCTTCTAAAAAAACATGATTACGCGACTTGCTCAGAAGTAAAAGCAGAGGCAGATTATTTCCTAGATCGAATTTATCCTTCAGGTAAAAAAGGTTTAGAACCCTACAAACTGGTTGCAGAGGCACGAGCAAACAGCAGAGGAGAAGTAAAGAAACTCATCGGTGTAAAAGTAATAGGTATGACAGCATGCCCATGTGCTATGGAAACAGTGAGAAAAATAGGCGGCTATGGAAAAAATGTTACAACTCCAACTCATAACCAGAGGAATATAACAACATTGATGATAGAAGTTCCTGGAGAGGATTGTTCTGTTGATGCGAACGATCTTATAGACATAGTTGAACATGCATTTAGTAGCCCTACGTATAGTATTTTAAAACGTGATGAAGAGGCGCATCTGGTTTTAGATGCTCATAATAACCCGAAGTTTGTGGAAGATGTGGTTAGAGATATACTAAGCGCTATTTTGAAGAAATACAAGAATCTTCCTAACGATGTAATGGTTGTTGTTAGAAGCGAAAGCGAAGAATCAATCCACAAACATAATGCATTTGCCGAAAGAGTAACAACACTTGGAGAACTGAAAAAATAACTCTTTTTATAAATTGAGAAAATAGTTTTAAAAACATATCTAAGATTACTGGATTCTATGACAAAATACAAGATAGCTTGGTTACCTGGAGATGGCGTTGGAAAAGACGTGATGGATGCTGCAAAAATTGTTCTCGATACTATAAATCTTGATGCTGAATACATACCTGGTGATATTGGTTGGGAGTTTTGGAGAAAAGAAGGAGACCCATTGCCACAGAGAACCATTGATTTGTTTAAACAAACTGATTGTTGTCTATTTGGCGCAATAACTTCTAAGCCTAAGGATGAAGCACAAAAAGAACTTGATCCTAGGTTACAGAATAAAGGCTTTGTTTATACCAGCCCCATTGTTAGGCTAAGACAATTGCTTAATCTGCACACGAATCTGCGCCCATGCAAAGCATATAAAGGTAATCCTTTGAATTTTAGAGATGATATCGACCTAGTTGTTTTTAGGGAGAACACAGAGGATCTTTACGCTGGTGTGGAGTTTCATCCTGTCCCACAGGTTGTTTTTGATGCTCTTATGACTCATCCTAAGATGAAGGCTTTTTCAAAAGTTCCATTAAACGACATGGCTATTTCAACACGTATTATAACAAGAAAAGCATCAAACAATATTACACGGCAAGCATTTGAGTACGCCAAAAAGAACAACAGAAAAAGTGTTACAATCGTTGAAAAACCAAATGTTATCCGCGAAACAAGTGGTCTTATGCTTAAAGAGGCTAGGAAGATAGCTACTGAATATCCCAGTATTGAGTTCAAAGAGGTAAACGTTGATGCCATGTGTATGTGGCTTGTTAAAAACCCGCAGGATTACGACATCCTAGTTTCTTCCAACATGTTCGGTGATATAATATCGGATCTCGCAGCCCAGCTTGTAGGCGGTTTAGGTTTTGCATCCAGTGGAAACATAGGCGACAACTATGCTGTTTTTGAACCAACCCATGGTAGCGCACCAAAGTATGCTGGTATGTACAAGGTGAACCCTATAGCTATGATTCTTACTGTTAAACTCATGCTCGATTGGCTAGGTGAAGCAAAAACAGCAACTAAATTAGAGAATGCTGTGGCAACTGTTGTTAAGGAAGGCAAAGTTAGAACCTATGATATGGGTGGAAAAAACACTACTCTGGAAATAGCTAAAGAGATAGCAAAGAAATTCGAAAAACTATAGCCCAATCTAAAGGTTTTTATATCCTTGCCGGAAAAGCATTTTAAAGGGTTAGCATATACCGGAAGAACAACCATGGGAATTTTATATGGTGAGCCAAAAAAAAGTACTGATTATGGGTGCAGCAGGAAGAGACTTCCACAACTTTAATGTATATTTTAGAGACAATGAAGACTACGATGTAGTTGCTTTTACAGCCACTCAGATACCTGATATAGCTGGTAGGAAATACCCTGCCAAGCTATGTGGTAAACTCTACCCAGATGGCATACATATCTATCCTGAGGAAGATCTATCTAAACTAATAAAAGAAAAAAATGTGGACATAGTTGTTTTTGCCTACAGTGATGTAACCAACGTATATATAACGCAGAAGGCTGCGATTGTTAATGCAGCTGGCGCAGATTTTGTTTTAATGGGAACAAAAAACACTATGATACAGTCAAGTAAACCTGTTATTGCTGTTTGCGCAGTTAGGACAGGTTGCGGCAAATCGCAGGTTTCAAGAAAACTTTTTAAGATATTACAGAAAAAAGGATACGAAGTTGCGGCAATCAGACACCCAATGCCATACGACCAGGATATAACAACCCAGATAGTCCAGCGTTTCGCAGCATACGAAGATCTGGATAAATACAACTGCACTATTGAAGAGAGAGAGGAATATGAACCATACATAGACATGGGCGGTGTTATCTTCTCAGGTGTTGACTACAAAAAGATCCTTGAAGAAGCAGAAAAAGAGGCAGATGTTATTATATGGGATGGTGGGAACAACGATTTCTCCTTCATTAAACCGGATTTATTCATAACTATTGCTGATCCACACCGAGCAGGACATGAACTCAGCTATTACCCTGGTGAGCTTAACGCTAGACAAGCAGATATAGTTATCATAAACAAAGTAAACACAGCTAAAAAAGAGGATATAGAAACCGTTAGAAACAATATAAAAAAGGTTAACCAAAAAGCCCAGATTATAGATGGTATTTCAACTATAACAGCAGATGATAAAGAGATGATTAAAGGTAAAAGAGTGTTGGTTATAGAAGATGGTCCTACTGTTACACATGGTGGTATGAAGTTTGGTGCCGGTAAAATAGCTGCTGAGATGTGGGGCGCAAAAGAGATAATAGACCCAAGAGAATACGCGGTTGGCTCTATAGTTGAGACTTTCAAAAAATATAGTCATCTATCGAATGTTTTACCAGCTATGGGATATGGTAAAAAACAGATAAAAGAGTTGGAAAAAACAATAAACAATTCAAACTGCGATCTTGTTGTAAGCGGAACACCTATTGATATCTCAAGGGTGTTAAAAACAGATAAGCAAGTAATTAGGGTTAGATATGATGTTGGTGAGGAAACAGCAAAAGAACTAGAAAAAATCGTTGATGATTTTATAAAAAATAATTCACTTTAATTTGTTTCCTTCCAATGCAAACTGTGCTAGTAATGCTTCTAATTGTATGTGCTCGTTACTCCCCTCTATAAGTCTGAATTCTGCCTCGCCTGTTTTTTCTATGAGTCTTATTTTGCTTTCATCAGGTATTGGTAAATCAAATAGTATATGGTGGATCTGAGAGATTACATCTTCGCCGCTTAAACCATGTTTTATCAATATATCATAGAGTTGGTTTCTTGCTGCTGTGAAATTACCTGTAAGTGCTGAGTTAAGTAAGTTTTTGATATCATCTGGCTTTGCCGTTGCGCTAGTCTCATACAATAGTTCAGCTGTTATCTTCTTGTTAATCGAGGCGCCTACCTGCAAGATGTTTATTGCTTTACGTAGGTCTCCTCTTGATATGAATATTAGTGTTTCTAATCCATCTGGTGTTATCTCAAGTTTTTCGTTAGATGCTATCTTACGCATATATTTTTTGATATCATCTGCTCTTATAGGGTGGAATCTGAAAACAGTACACCTGGACTGTATTGGTTCTATTATTCTGGATGAGTAGTTTACAGATAAAATGAAACGACAGATATGGGTATATCGTTCTATTGTTCGCCTTAACGCGGCTTGTGCATCAGATGTTAAATGATCAGCCTCATCAAGGAATATTATTTTGAAATGTGTTTTACCAATAGGAGCTGTACGTGCAAAATCTTTTATTTTGCCTCTAATAATCCCTATCCCACGTTCGTCACTCGCGTTAAGCTCGATAAAATTCTGTTTCCAAGTTTCACCAAAAAGCTCTTTTGCTAATGCAAGAGCTGATGTGGTTTTTCCTGTACCGGCCGGTCCTGCGAATATAAGATGGGGTACGTTTTTTGTTTTAGCATAGGCTTTCAGTCGTTCGACTATCTCATCCTGGCCAACTACATCATCTAGTATCTTCGGCCGGTATTTCTCAATCCAGATATCTTCCATCTTAGTCCACACAGGGTATATGTTCTAATAATTAATGCTTTTTGTCTATCCTATAAGAAACATTTTTGTGCCACAGTAGTATACCAGCCGATGCAATATTATGAAACTGAAACCAGATGCAATACTATTTGACATGGATGGAGTACTAGTAGATTCATTAGATTCGTGGTGGACATCTCTAAATACAGCTCTGCAGGCATTTAACCACAAACAAATCACACGTGAGGAATTCATTGAAAAATACTGGGGACACGATCTTTACGATAATCTAAACAAGATGGGTTTAAACAAAGAAGTAGGGAATTTCTGCAACAACGTATACGGTGAACACCTGGGCGCAATCAAAATATATCCAGATACAAAAAATGTACTCCAAAAACTTGATACTTACAAGAAAGGAGTTATAACCAACACACCTAAAGACTGTGCATACCAAATACTCAAAAAATTTGATATAGATAAATTTTTTGATGTTATTATAACAAGCGATGAAGTAGCCAAAGCAAAACCATATCCAGATATTGTGTTGAAAGCATGTAATGTTCTAGGCGTTAAACCAGAAAAAGTAGTTTTAGTTGGAGATACAGACAGCGACGTTAAAGCGGGTAGTGCCTCAGGCTGTACTGTTATAGGCATAAATATTAAGGCTGACTACACTATAAATAGACTATCACATCTAACCAATATTATATCGATAAATAAAACTGAATAATGCGGTGTTTAAAAAATCAAACTAAAGATATGTTAAAAGTAACAATATTAGATGGCTATGTTGATGAACCAACATGCCTTGGCGTACCACCATACATAAGCCCGTACCCAAGATACATAGCGGGTGCAATACTTAGTTATGACACAAAAACAGAAATTCTTTATGTTACCATAGACCAAATAAGAAAAGATAAATCAATTTTAGATGTTCTACCAAAGTCTGATTTAATTATAGTTATAGCTGGTATGTCTGTTCCAGGAAAATACCTGTCTGGCCTACCAATCAGCCCAAACGAAATAATAAGTATCTTATCAGATTTACCTAAACCTATTAAGATTCTTTGTGGACCAGCAGCTAGACACGGGTTTGGTACAGCAGGTGGAAAAAAAGTAAGAGAAATAGATTTTGTAAAAAACGTTTTTGATATTATTGCAAAAGGTGATGGCGAATTCGCTGTATATCAGTTATTAAAAAATCAACTAAACATTGAAAAAGTTGATTTCTTAGTATGCAGAGAAAACGCTAGCGCAATCAGAAATTTTTCAATAAAAGGCTCGAGCATAGTCTATCAGCATCCTTTTTTCCCAGATTATCTCATTGCTGAGATTGAAACATACAGAGGCTGTTCTAGGAGTATAGTTGGTGGTTGTTCTTTTTGCAGTGAACCAAGCAAAGGACCACCCGATTTCAGACCAATTAAAGATATAGTTGATGAAATCCAGGCTTTGTACAAAGTGGGTGTTAGACATTTCAGATTGGGTAACCAACCATGTATTTTTTCTTATATGGCAAAAGATGCAGGAAAACTGGAATTCCCAAAACCAAATCCAGATGCTTTAGAAAAATTATTCAAAAGAATTAGATTGGTTACACCGAACCTAAAAACACTTCACATAGACAATGCAAACCCAGGCATAATTGCTCATCACCCAAAAGAATGTAAAGAAATAGCAAAAACAATCATAAAATACCATACGTCAGGTGATGTTGCTGCTTTTGGAGTAGAGAGTGCCGATCCAGTTGTAATCAAAAAAAATAACCTAAAAGCAACAGCAGATGAAGTATATAGTGCAATAAAACTTCTTAACAATGTTGGTTCAAAACGAGGCATTAATGGTATGCCAGAGCTGTTGCCAGGTCTGAATTTTATCTTTGGGTTAGATGGGGAAACAAAAGAGACTTTCTATTTAGATTATGAGTTTCTGAAAAAAATTTTAGATGATGATCTTCTACTTAGAAGGATAAACCTACGACAAGTAATACCTATACCTAACACAAAAATGTTTGAAGTTGGAAGTAAAATAATTTCTAAACATAAGCATGAGTTTCAGAGATTCAAAAGGCATGTGAGAGAAAACATTGAACAGCCGATGTTAGAAAAAATCCTTCCAAGAAACATTGTTTTAAAAAATGTGTTCATAGAGATGTATGAAGGAAAAACCACTTTCGGTAGACAAATCGGTAGCTATCCTTTGTTAGTGGGAATACCAGGTGTTTTACCATTACATAACTTCTTTGATGTAAAAGTAATAGACTACGGTTATAGATCGATAACAGCATTACCCGCCCCGATAGATATCAATACGGCTGCGAGAGAAACAATAGAAGCTATACCAAACGTAGGCCAGAAAAGAGCGATAAGAATCTTAGCAAATAGACCATTTAAAAACATGGAACAACTAATCAGAGCATTGGATGATCCAATGGTTGCAAAACAAATATCTGAGTACATAAAGATTTAAAGAACAAGTTTAAAAATAAGAACACATACCAAGTGGTGATAATACGATGGAAGATGACTACGAGAAACTAGAAGAAAAAATAAGCTACACATTCAAAAACAAAGAATTGCTAAAGAAGGCTTTGACACATAAAACATATGCTTTTGAAGCTAATACACCATTGGAGTATAATGAGCGTTTAGAGCTGCTTGGCGACAGCGTTCTTAGTTTTATTGTAGCTGAACAACTGTACAAAAGTAACAAATATTTTTCCGAGGGTGAACTAACACGCAGAAGAGCGATTATAGTAAATAACAATTTTTTAGCGGAAAAAGCAAAAGAATTAGGCCTCGGTAACTACTTGTTACTTGGAAAAGGGGAGAAAAAACAAAACGGGGATAAAAACCCGACTAATCTCGCAAATGCACTGGAAGCATTAATTGGAGCTACGTATCTTGATTCAGATATAGATAATGTTAGAAAATTTATTTTGAACAATTTATTTAACAAAGACTTTCAATTTTGATAATAAGCAAAAACAGCATAAGAAACTTTTAAATAAGCAAACTGAATTATAGAATTAACGGATGTTAATATAGGGGGTAAAAAATGAGGAAGATATTACCATTTTTAGTGGTAGGAATATTGGTCCTAAGTGGACTAGGCGCTGTTGCTTTAGGCATGGGAAACACAGAAAAAAAGACTGTATCCGTAGCTTTTTCACAACCTGTGATAAATGAACAAAATGAATACGCAGTTGTTAGTATGGATGGAACTAATTCATTTTTGATGGAACAAAATAAACCGATGTTACCTAGTTACACAGAAGAGTTTGCTTTCTCATTTGGGACAAGAATTAAAAGTGTAACTGTTACACCAGATAATATTCAAAAGCAGATAATTTCAAAAGATGTAATACCAACTCCACAAATGGTTGTTGTAGGTGAGACTCTAACAAATGTTAAAGAACCAATAGATTATGGAACAGAACCATATCCATCGGTTTGGTTTGAATACGATGTTGGATGCGGACGCTACAACGGAGAGCTAAGTATAATCGTTGATTTGGAAGTTTATCCAATTAAATACCATCCCGTGGAGAAAATAATTGAATGGGTAAAAGATGTAAAAGTAGTAATAGAATTTGAACCTTCAGTCGGACAAACATCATATCTTGAGGATTATGAACTAGTTGTGATAGGACCATCTGAATTCAGCGAAGAAATTGCACCGCTTATTTCACATAAAATTGGTAGAGGAGTCACATCTAAATTTGTTAGTTTAACAGATATTTATAGTGGAACCTATTTCCCAGCAACAGGTAGAGATAACCAAGAAAAGATTAAATATTTCATTAAAAATGCTATAGAAAGTTGGAATACTGTAAATATTCTCTTAGTCGGTGGTAGTAGTAAGGTTCCTGTTAGAGAAACCCACGTTTATATCGATGGGAATCCACCAGATAGTGAGATATTTACCAGCGATCTATACTATGCAGACATATATAATAAAACCGGGGGGTTTTCTAGTTGGGATACAAACAATAACAATATTTTTGGGGAGTACCATTGGAATGGACAAACCGATATAGTGGATCTTCACCCAGATGCTTATCTGGCAAGATTACCTGCAACTAGCGATTCTCAAGTTTCGACGTGTGTAAATAAAATCATGACCTATGAAAACACTCCGGGATATCAACAGAGCTGGTTCCCTAATCTCGTGGTTGTTGGTGGTGATTCATTCCAGGATGATGATGATATCGATGAAGGGGAATACGCAAATCAAAAGGTCATCGACCTCATGAGCGGTTTTGTTGCCAATAAACTATGGGTGACAAATGGAAAGTTAACAGGGTATACGCCAACAGGTGTCGACAACATAAAAACAGCTATTAACAGCGGCTGCGGTTTTGTTGACTTTAATGGTCATGGTAACACCAATGTTTGGGCTACACATCCGCATCTTAACTTTGGATTTTGGGTACCAACCCCCACCTATGGGCTCCTCACCCTCCATATCCAATCTCTCACAAATGGGAATAAATTACCGATTATAACCGTTGAAGCCTGCTCCACAGCAAAATTTGCATCAGATCCAAACTGTTTTAATTGGGCATTTCTCTATAACTCAAATGGTGGTGCAATTGGAGCATTTGGAGCAACTGGACTTGGCTACAGTTATGTTGGAACAGGTGTGATACAAGGTTTGATTGGAAAAATAGGGCTTGATACCTATAGAGCATATAAACTTGATAAAGCAACATCATTTGGAGAGATGTGGTCTAGAGCACTTGAACGATACATTAAATCTAGCATGACTGATGGAGATTACAAAACAGTTGAGGAATGGCAACCATTTGGCGACCCAACATTAGCAATCGCTGAAGAATCACAACCACCAGCAAAACCAACTACACCAAGTGGTCCTACATCTGGAACAGTTGGCACTGAATACACTTATACTACATCAACAACAGATCCTGAAGGAGACAAGATTTACTACATGTTTAATTGGGGAGATGGAACAACCAGCGGATGGATAGGACCATTAAATAGCGGAGCAACAGCATCAGCAAAAAAAACTTGGAGTAAAAAAGGCACGTATGAGATAAAGGTAGTTGCAAAGGATCAGCATGGTGTGCTAAGTGATTGGTCAGACCCATTATCAGTAAGTTTACCGAGAATAAGACAAACATCGATGCTATTTCAGATACTTGAAAAAATTTTCGAGAGATACCCAAATGCATTCCCAATAATTAGACAACTACTTAAACTCTAATTTTAAAAACATATCCTTTTTTATTTTTGTTCTCAAATCTTAGTTATTTTTATGAAGAGTGAATAATTTTTAACTACCGAAAAAGATATAAATTAACACCCGTTAAGAAATATTGGTGGAGGTGAAAAATTATGAAATTTTTTAAAATAAATAAGATAGAGGCTGTTGTTTTAACCACGTTTCTCATTGTGGCAATGTTTTTAGCGCCGATAAGTGCATTAGAAGTTAAACAAACAAAAATAACAAATGATAATATTGTAGGAACCGGTGCAAAAATCAATCCAAGAATAGAACAAATCACAAATGAACTTGGCCCCTTCGAACTAGATAAAACATATATTATGGAGCCAACCCTTCTTCTGTCTTTAGAGGATAAAGATGACGCAGGCTATAAAAGAGATGCGGGTAACGAAATAAGCCGTGCATTTATTCTATATCCAAATGAGATGATAGATGATTGGCCCGGAAGGGGGAGAACAGGCAAACTTAGCTCAAGTGACACACAAGACTGGTATTCTTTCTCAGTATGCAATGGTCAAAATATTGTGATAACTCTAACGCCACCATCAGGTTTTGATTATGACCTTGCTCTATGGGATTTTGATACCTTGGAAAGGGCATCTTCATCAAATTCAGGTAGTACAATAGAATCAATTAACTTTTTAGCAGATAAAACAGGCACATGGTACATGCAAATAAAATACATTAGTGGTTCTGGAATAGGACAATACTCTTTTACCATCAGCTTAAATGGGCAAAACGATGCAAATACAGGTAACGATGCTGGTGATGATTTTGCGGGTGCAACTCTGCTCTCAAATGTAGGTATATTCTATGGTTTCCTTGATATGAACGACGAAGAAGACTGGTATAAATTCAACGTAAACGCAGATCAAGGTATACATTTTAAATTAGCTATGAAACAAACTGCTTTTTACTCAGATTTTGACATATCGTTATACAACCCAAGTGGAGAAATGGTACACAGGGAAACATATTATTACGATGATGAACTGTTGTATCCAGCAGATGCACCTGGCTTGTGGAGAATTAAAATAAACATTTTCCCAGGTTATACTGATATTCCAAATCCAACTGAGTGGGATTATTGGACTTATGGTTCAGGCGTATACAAGCTTGAATTTATTTTGGAGTCATCTGCTCCAGCTCCACCAGGACCTATCCCACAGCCGCAGATAACACCAATAGCTCATACATTCAAAGTAGCAAACGACCCAAATAGCAACAAAGATGATTTCGGTTATCTAGCTTCAATTCCTGCATGCAACTATTTGGAAGGAGGGATGAGATATCTTGCTCCGATAGTTTATACAGGTGATAACACACCAACTAATTGGTTTGGTACAGTTGAAGATACTACTAACTATCTTTTGGATGACTGGAACACGTATCTTAATATGATGGGTAAAACACCTGTTATATATAATGTGCCTAGTGACCCGGTGCAAGCAGCAGCTCAAATCGCTACAAGTAATTGGGCCTCATCAGATTTAGCTGTTGTCGCGGTTGATGGAAGCGATTACAAGGATACTGCCACCACAGTGCTACATAGGACGAGGACACTTCGTCGTAATGCCGAAGTTGAAACAATTCCAAATGATAGTGATAAAATCATGAAGATAGGCGACTCATATGTATATCCAATGTTTATTGGTCCAAAATGGGGCGCTATAAATGTATCTATCTATGGGTCTAATATTCCAAGTAGTATAACCCCGTCCTTAATTGAGCTTTTCCCAAAGTTTATGAGTCTTGCAAATGATTGGTGGCCTGTAAATGATAATGTACCAAGAAATGATATCTATTATGGAGTTACAACAGCAGGTGTATGGGCTGCTGGAGTAAATTCTATCACAGGTGATTGGGACTTAAAAATCACAAAATATGCATGTCATAGATATAAGATAAAAATTAATGATGCTGATTCTGTTCTAAAAGCAACAGTTACAACTACAACTCCATCAGATCTACTCGTATTACTTGTTGACCCAGAGGGTCATATAAGAGCACCTGATTATCCTGACTGGAACGGAGGAGAAATCAACCCGATACATGGATGGAATGGTATGGATACTGGCGACCCTGCTTACTCATGTGATCCTTTTAGAGCTTGGAACCCAGAGCCACTTACAGAGTTTTCTGCTGAGGTTCTCCACCCTGAGAAAGGATACTGGACCGCTATTGTTGTCCCAAGAAACGCACAAGGCTCATCTTCTATAAGATATACTATATCTGGGGAGATAAGGAAATTAAATTCAAAGCGTGTTGATGCAACTATCTCTGCTGCAAATGCTGCAGTTATCGCATCACAAGAACATGTTCCTCTGCTTTATGTTAAAGAAAATGAAATACCAGCAGCTACACAAAACGCATTAACAACCTTAGGTGTAAACAAAGTAATTTTTGTTGAGAGAAACCAGATAGGAAGCAGTGTAAGAGATGATCTACCAACTATTGAAGCAGATCTGAAAACAATGAAAGAGATTATCGATTACATTAAAGACTATCCTAGCTCAGAAAATTATATCACGATAACATCGCTTAAGACTGGTGATGGTTACTTTGCTCCATCAGCTATGCTTGCTGCATATCATGGCTCACCAGTGCTTAGAATAGAAGAAGCAAGCACTGAAATAGGAGACACTGGCATAGGTTCTGGCAATATAATAGTCGGAATAATAAATGGAAACGCCTATGGTATGGATGCATCAACTGGTGAAATAATATGGAGTTACCCCAGTGGTTGGACGCCACAGGATCCATTAAGCTTAGATAAACAAACCGATGACAAAATATACCTTGGTTCAACAAATGATATGATATTTTGTTTAGAGGGTTCAAGTGGAGACATAATATGGAACTACCCAACAGGAGACATAGAGACCACGTCTGCAGGCAACCTGGAAAGTAGCCTATACCTCGATTTAGCTGATTCAACTGCTATATGCCTAGACAGTTCAACAGGAGAGGTGCACGAGGCTTTACCAATCAAAAGTGTAATTAACCCTGCTGGTATGGCAAATAGGATAGATACTTGGGAGCTATGGGGTGGAGACTATTACCATGGTAACCGCGCACCAGGACATTTACCGATACATACAGAACCGCTTTCACCTATGGGACCAGGCAAGTTACTATTGGAGTTATTAAAATATCTTTTATCAGGCGGTGAACAAGGTGAGTTACCGCCGTTAGGCATGGATGCAAAACGATACTGGAACGAGGAGATGTATAATGGTGTACATGACTGGATTAAAAGCTATGGATTAGATCTAGAGGGCCAAGAGGCATACGCTATTGTGGCACCAAGAAAAGATATACGCCTAGAGCTGCATTCAGTTATGATTGGTAACAACTCATATGCTGGTCATATACCTGGAGAAACACCTGCTCTCTCAGCAGATCAAATTGTAAGAAGCATACTGTATCCAGCTTTGATATATGCAAATCCAAACCGTGATGTTACAACAACGCAGTTCATGAACTACCCTGATGGTGATACATGGAAAACAAACGATGGAGTAAACCATGCAGTATACTCAACTAGAGAAGTTAAAAAAGCATTTATGTCACATAACAGAATATTTGATGGACATTGTCTATGGGATGCGCATCTTGAGAGAATAAACGATGGTGCGAGTGTTATGTATTATTCAGGCCATGGAACCGGCGGAAGCGGAATATCAGGTCAATATACACAAACAGATTTTTCAGTTTATCCTGATCAGATATGGTACGATGCATGGAGAGGATACATGTATGATAACTGGAAGACGCCGAGAGAAAACGGCAGAAGATGGTACAATCCAGAACCGCCAAACCTCTATGATATAATACACTACAAATATGTTGACCAACTAATGGAGAACCTGAGAAGCTTGGCAGTATTCTATATGTCTTGCTCAACAGCACAGCAATTCGCACCACTAGTATATCTAGAGCATGGTGCGGTGACATGGTATGGAAACGCGGGCTCAGGATTATGCCCAGAAGCAGACTTACAAGATGATGAGTTCTTCAAAGACACAATGATAAACGGATTGTCTGTAGGCAAAGCATTCTCAAAACAAGTATGGTTACACTACAGAGACTTCACAACAAGTGATCCAACATCAATGTACGGACCATCATCAGTATATGGCGGCGAAGGTGTAACAACAATACAATGTATATATGGTGACCCAGAGCTCATAGTATACAGTCCAGAGTGGACATCACCAACACCAATAGACTCACCACTTGGAAGCGGTCGAAACGAACCACCAAGCGTACCTGTTATAACAGGCCCAACAAGTGGAAACGCAGGGACAACTTATGATTACACGTTCATATCAACAGACCCTGAGGGAGACGATGTAACCTATTATATAAAATGGTGTCAAGGGTGTTCTGGGGAAGAATGGGTTGGACCATATCCCTCAGGCCAACAAATAACAGTTAGTCATTCTTGGTCTGAACAGGGAACACATACAATAAGTGCCATGGCAAAAGATATATATGGATCTGAGAGCGACTGGGGATACCTAGAGGTCACAATGCCTTTCAATATGATATCAACCAAATCAAATATACTGGCACTAAAGTTATTCAAGCAGAACGCAAACAACTAAAAATCTCTCTTTTTTTTTCTTTATTTATTTTTTCTTGCAGGACTTTTGTTCCATAAAAGGACTTTTGTTCCATAAAATATATATATCATTTATTATATATTTTATATAAATATATTAATTGATTTAGTGCGTCGTCGGCACCATTAACAATATTACTTAATAAAAACAGACGAAGGAGGATGGAAGAAAAGTAATGAACAAAAAAATTTTAGCAATTGCAGCAATCGTATTATTTCTAGTTATGGCCTTTATACCAGCAGCTACAGCAGATATCAAAACACCGATACCATCTGAAGAAAAAACACCGCCACCACAACCACAATGGATACTAAGTGGACAATGGGCCATAGCACGTATCAGAGGCCCTATGTTATTCAGCGAGGGTTACTTACTTAATGTAGAGACTCTAGACTTCGCATCTTCTTTTAAAATTGGCAATAGCTATTTTTACAAAGACGTACATGTAATTGGTACAATTGATAATGTCATCCACAGATCACCTAGTTTCACTATTGGCAGATGGTTACAAAATGGTAAATATGGGTCAAAAGTATCAGTCACTGCATCGTTGTTGATAAATAATAAACCATTAGAAATACAAGAAGATGGAAAATTATACTTTTTTTCGACGGTTTTTAACGCAAAATTAGAAGAACTAGAAGAATAAGTGTTTACATTTAAAGCCAATCTAAAAGCATAAGACGAAACACCTAAATTAAAACCCTTCTTTTTCCTTTATTAAAAATATTTATTTATTTTAAAAAGAGGCAATACACCAATTATAAATAGGATATTATAAATTGATAAAAAAGAAAGTTTAATATTAACAATATTTTATATCATATATCAGCTATACATTATAGGGGGTAAAAGGAGAATAAAAAATTATGAAAAGTAAGGTGTTAATATGTTTTTTTATAGTGATCTTGATGGACATCACACCTTTTATAAATGTATCAGCGGAAAATAAAAACGATAACATAAACAAATGTTTCCTAGATGAAGCAGAGCTACCAGAATGGGCAATTGATAATTTTTGGGTATACGACATGAATTTTAATTTCAAATATTCAAATATTTTTACAATAAAAGGGGTAATTAAAAATATGAAAATGGTTGTAGTAGAGATAAATGAATCCGCAGATCAATATACATTAAATATCACAGGAAAGATAGATGCATCACTGAATATTTTTATTATACCTGCTGGTAGCTATATTGCGGATCTAGCTGGAGTGGCACATATAGATATTTCAACTTTGGCTATAAGAGATTTCCAATTTTTTTCTTCTGGGGAATTTTCGCTTTTTGCTACAACTGTGAATATCAGCATGACGTTTACACCGCCTTTTGATTTTTTTGATTTTCCTATTAGATCAGATGAAGAGCCATGGCCTGCTGAAACTTACGGTCGGATCAATGGTCATATAAAAGTAGATTCTATTTTTGAGAGGGATTTTGGTGCAGAAGGCCCTTTTGAAAATGAGACTATAAGTTTTGTTAGACGAGAGGATGTAACTGTTCCTGGTGGTAGTTACGACTCTTTTTTAATTTCAGGCAGCACTGGTCCAAGTCATGGCGGAGAATCATATCTATGGTATTCCCCAGATGCTGGTTATCTTGTTAAAGTGAAAGAAATAATCTATGATTGGGAGGGTATAGATGCTACACTTGATATGCCATTGAAAGCCACCAACTATAACCCAGGTGATAGACCACCAAAAAAAGTAAATATCTTCATGCATGAGATATATGAAATCGATGATATCGATTATCTCTCAGAACCTGAGTGGTATTACACAGTAAAGGTTATTTCTGGTAACATTGTTCAAACTCAGTCTAATCACAATACTGATGATGGCACTTATGATGGGAATTGGATTAGTGATGATATCTGGAATCCTGATAATAATCATGAGATGTTTGCATATAGTAGGTATGTAACTGTTGAGATTCAGGTTTTAGATCACGATGGTTTTTGGGAAGGTGGTGTAGATGATTTAGCAGATATTAGCAGCGATGAGGTTAGACAAACATTCATTGGAATATATGATCTGCTTGAAAACGAGCTCATGGATATAGGTGGTGTAACAGATTATCTTGTTCAATCAGGTGATTGGTATCATAGTAATGGTGAACTTCAACCTGATGGTAGTATAAACGAGGATGAGGATGATGCTGGTGTATTGTTTGGTATTTATGATAATTACGAAGCACCTGAAAAACCAGCTAGACCTATCGGGCCATTAAATGGTAAAGTCGGTAAAAAATACATATACTCAACAATTCTTTATGATCCTGATGGAGATCAGATGTACTGCAAATGGGATTGGGGAGATGGAACTTTTAGTGACTGGCTTGGACCATATAACTCTGATGTAGAGATAGAAGCAAGTCACATTTGGAACGAAAAAGGTAGTTACCAGATAAAAGTAAAAGCTAAAGATGTCTATGATGCTGAGAGTGAATGGTCAGAACCTCTTAGTATTAGTATGCCCCGAAACAGGTTGAAGATACGTCATATTTTAATTAATTTTTTTGAGCGATTTCCAAATGCTTTCCCTATGATGAAACGTCTACTTGAGCTGTAAAAACTAATCGTAACCTTCCCATTTCTATTTATTATACATGCGAAAACATTATAAATTAACAGGCGTTAAATAATAGTTAGAGGGAGGTATGATGAAAAAAATAAGAAAAAATATTTTGTTGGCAATAACTTTGGTTATTGCGGGGCTGATGATCGCAGTTTCTACAAGTACTGCGATACAAACACTAACACCAGATGAACAAACTTTTTTTGTAAACAAAAACCCGAATGTTAAAATTGCAGGGATGGATATTAGTCCGTTGAAGGGAGTAAAAACACCAGTGATAAAGCCACAAGGAAAAGGCGCAGTTCCTGTTTTTCCTGGTTATCATCCTGCTATGGCAAGCGATTCATTAGGTTATGTCGTTCTAGGTTTTGAAGATGACACACCAAATGTTTGGTTTACCGCTTCGGATGATGGTGGGCAGAACTGGTTAGAAGATGCTGTCGGTTGGGCGATAGATCCACCACCTGAACTTCCAGATGTTGATAGTTGTGGCGATGGAAGATTTATAGGAGGAATGGTACCGCCCTGGGAAACAGATGAAGGCAGTGATCTCTATAAAGTCGAGTGCACTGACCCAATGGATTTGGATGCCGGATATGATTGTCCATATTGGAGTTGGTATGATGTTGGAACTGGCTATACCAACTTCGACGCAATCGCTGTAGCAGGATACACAGCAGAGGATCCTGCTGAAAACGAATGGGCATTTGGTGGACATACAATAATTGGGGATAACCCTGATTCTGGTACTGATACACCTTTCTTCTCCTATCAGTTTGATGATACAGGTTACGCTTGGATTTACCGTTGGACTGGCTTAAATGGATGTACGGCAACATCACACGATATCGATTCAAGTACTCTTTACTCGTACGCAGCATGGAATTTTAACAACGCTGGTGACCTTGATGTATATATCAGCGTTATGGATTTTGGAACATGGGAACCATACAGTGGATATGTTATACACCCTGATGTAACGGATCTAACCATAGAAGTTACTGGAAATGATGATTACATCGATATTTCTGCGTTAAACGACAACATCATAGTAGTATCGCAGAGAGACGGCGATATTATAGCTTATTATTCCACAGATGGAATGACCAATGTGGCAGAATCATCTATTGACACAGATGCAGTAAACCCAAGAGTTGTACACACTGGTGACCTAAAAGCAATGTGCACCTTCATAAAAGGCGGTAGTGTTTATTATTCAACTACTGAAGACGGTGGAGCGATATGGAGTGCCCCCGAAATCGTTGACGAACCTGAGAACGCAAATGTTCCAGGAGAATTCAAAGCAGCCGATGTATGTGGATATGGTGCTACATGGATGAACTCAGATGACGGAAACATATACTTTGCATCTATAGGCAACAGCCCACCGAATAAACCCACAATCAGTGGTCAAACAAAACTAAAACCAAACAAGGAATACGAATTCACATTCTCTACAACAGATCCTAATGGAGATGACGTCTCCTATTATGTTGACTGGGATGACGGAACCTTCACTGATTGGACAAGCCCATCTGCATCTGGTACACCTATTAAATTAAAACACAAGTGGACAACAAAGGCTGCATTTACAATCAAATGCAAAGCAAAAGATACATCTGGTGCTGAGAGCGACTGGGGAGTACTACAAGTTAGCACACCAAGATTAGTAACCAGACCGATGTTACTACAAAGACTACTAGAGAAATTCCCGCATGCATTCCCGATACTGCGGCAACTGTTAGGGGTATAAAATCAACCCCTCTCTTTTTTATTTTTTTAGTATTTTTAATCAAAAAGTTTTATAAACAGTTATTCACTGACAACAAACTATGAATCAACTATCAAAAGCGCAAATAACAATTGGATTGTTAGCATGTTTTGCCATGGCCTGGGGTTTATTCCAACAGGCGTTAAATTCTACCGATATAATTTTTGGTTTTTTTATAGCAATTATACAAATAGTATTTATAATCATTTTAGCAGTTATAATCTTGGGTTTACTAGAGTGGATAAAAATCTTTGATTTGAAAGCAAACGCTATAATAACATTGATAGTAGTGATAGCAATTCGTTTAACATCTGTAAAAGCAGTGTAAGAATATTTGTTTAAAAAAAACTTATTTTTTGTTTTTATTTAATTTTTCTAAAAGCAATCTAAGTTGTTTTTCATTTTCGCGTAATGTTTGTTCAGCTAGTTTCTGATCTGTTATGTTTTTTATTATTATTGTAACACCAAATTTTCCGTCTTCAAATGTTGTTGGTACAACCCTTATTTTAAGAAAGGTGTGTTCTTCTTTTATCTTGAAATTTATGTCTTTGCTGCAGTGGTTTCCATTTAAGGCATCTTTTATTTCTGCCACTATATCTAGGTTGGTGTCAAATTTTTCCATGAACATGTCTTCTATGTTTTGGCCTATTAGACTTATTCTGTCCATCTCAACAAAATCTAGGAAGGAGTCGTTTATCATTATTATTCTCATGTCTTTGTCTACTATCAATATGTAGTCTGATGTTAGGTCTAGCATGGTTGGTATTGGTACTCTGCGGGATGGGAAGAAAACTTTGGCTGGGCCGAATGTTATCATTTCTACTAGTCCTGATGTTCTCATTATGTCTAGGTATTTTGCTACTGAGTTTCTGTTTATTTTTATTTTTCTTGATATGTCTGTTACGGTCATTCCTTTTGGGTTTTCTTTTAGTATTTGTTGTATTTGTATGATTTCTGTTTGGTAGTCATCCATTGTTTTTGGTATTGTTTGTTGTCTATTTATGCATTTCTTTTTTGATTAGCATTTATGCAATGCATAAGACAAAAAGTTTATATACTATATATCATATATTGGCATTGCAATGCTTTAATGCATTGCATAGGAGTGTAGGGGTAAATGGATGGAACTCTCTCCAAAAAAACATTATCAACTCATTCTAAAAAATTCAGCTTCCAAAAAATACCTATCACTCCTCCCCGTTTTATATCCATCCTCCTAGGAAAACAAGAGGTGCCTCTAATCGCATCCCATCTCCCTTGTTATTAGAATTAGAGGACCTCTTCCACACATCCAAAACCTGTTTTAACAAAAATTATAATACAAACTTACAATATCCATCTGGTAATAAAAATGAAACTCGCTCTAATATCAATGAGACCAAAGATAGCAGATAAAAAAGCAAACCTGCAAAAAATGAAAAAATATGTTACAAAGAAAAAAGCAGACATGTACGTTTTCGGAGAACTATCACTAATAGGTTACCATTGTAAAGATGAGATGAGAAACCTAGCAGAACCAATAGACGGACCATCAATACAATACATAAAAAATCTCGCAAAAGAAAAAAAATGCTACATAGTCTTTGGAATGCCACTAAAAGACGAAAATGTAGAAGGACTCATACACAACTCATCTGTTCTCGTACACCCAGATGGAAACATTAACACATACAACAAATGGTTTTTACCAACATTTGGTCCCTTTGAAGAAAAAATATTCTTTGACGAAGGAAACAGCCTAAATGTTTTTGACACAAAATTCGGCAAAATCGGGTTGTTTATATGTTATGATTTGTTTTTCCCTGAGATCTGCAAAGCATATTCACTACAAGGCGCTGATTTTCTGATTTGTATATCTGCCACGCCCTCTGTTAATAGGAAATATTTTGAAACATTGTTACCTGCACGTGCTCTGGAAAACACAGCGTTTATGATTTATGTTAATCTCGTTGGTACCCAAGAGAATCTTGTGTTCTGGGGTGGATCCCAGGTGCATGGTCCTTTAGGTAATTTGATTAAAAAAGCAACTTATTTCAAAGAAAGCATGGTAGTATGTGATTTAGACCTACGAGACATTGAAATAGCACGGGCTAACCGCCCAGTACTAAGGGATATCAGACCAGAGGTATACAATGATCTTTATGATATCTCACGCCACCACATAAAAAAATGATTGCTAGGATAAAAAATTACAAAAAGTATTTACCTGGAAAATAGCATACGGGAAATCCATACCCTTGTTTTTTTGTTGAGGGGGAGCGATGAAGAGTTACGACGATAAAACAATTAATAAATTGAATCTTACAGCTGTGAAGATTAGGAAACATATTATCGAGATGCTTTACAGAGCTAAATCAGGTCATCCTGGTGGCTCTTTATCTGCTGTTGATGCGCTTGTCTCGCTTTATTTTTTTCATATGAACTATAACTCAAAGAAACCTTGTGACCCTGATAGGGATCGTTTTATTCTAAGTAAGGGCCATGCTGCACCCGCTTTGTATGCTGTGCTTGCAGAGAGTGGTTATTTCCCTGTTTCTGAGCTTAAAAAACTACGTGAGATAAACTGTAGGTTGCAAGGTCATCCTGTTTGTACCCACATACCTGGTGTTGAGGCATCTACCGGTTCTCTTGGCCATGGTCTGTCTTTTGCTAACGGTGTTGCCTTAGCATGTAAACTGGATAAAAAAAGTTATCATGTTTATGTCATGCTAGGTGATGGTGAGACAGGTGAGGGACAGGTTTGGGAGGCCGCTGCTGTTGCATCGCATTACAAGCTTGATAACCTGACAGCTATGATTGATCGTAACTTTTTACAGATTGATGGTAACACAGAGGATGTTTTACGCCTTGAGCCTGTTAGGGATCGTTGGAGTGCGTTTGGGTGGAATGTAATAGAAATAGATGGTCATGATATCAGACAGATACTGGATGCACTTAATGAGACAGATGCTCATAAAAACCAACCGTCTATGATTATATTGAATACTGTTAAAGGAAAGGGTGTCTCTTTTATGGAGAACAACGTTGATTTCCATGGTGTACCACCAAATGAGATGGAATACCATCTAGCTATGAAAGAACTTGATCTTATGGAAAAGAAACTGGAGGCTTACGCTTGAAAGAGATGTATAACCCTCGCAAGTCTTATGGTGAAACACTTGTAGAGCTTGGTAAAAAATATCCTAATCTGGTTGTACTTGATGCTGATCTATCTAAATCAACTAATACCATTATGTTTGCTAAAAAATACCCTGAGCGTTTTTTTGAGATGGGAATAGCAGAGGCAAATATGATAACAACAGCTGCTGGTCTTGCATCCTGTGGCAAGATACCTTTTGTAAGTACCTTCGCTGTTTTCGCTACCGGTCGGGTTTATGATCAGATAAGGATGGATCTTGCGTATTCACAGATGAATGTTAAGATTTTTGCTACACATGGTGGTATAAGCGTTGGTAAAGACGGTGCTAGTCATCAGATGATAGAGGACATTGCGTTGATGAGGGTTCTACCAAATATGACTGTTCTAGCGCCTAGTGATGCTACACAAACAAGGAAAATCGTTGAATTGATAGCTGAGACAAAAGGTCCTATGTACGCGCGAGTTGGACGGGCTGATGCACCATTGATTTACAAAAAAGAGGATCTGAGTAGTATAAAAATTGGTAAAGGAATTACATTAACAGATGGAGACGATGTTACTATCATTGCATGTGGAACAATGGTTGACCAGGCTTTGGAAGCACAAAAAATATTATCAAAACAAGGTGTAGGAACTCGTGTTGTAGACATGCATACTATAAAACCGTTGGACAAAAAACTCGTTTTAAAATGTGCTAAAGAAACAAAGGCAATAATTACAATAGAGGAGCATTCAATAATTGGTGGACTTGGTAGTGCAGTGGCAGAAACATTGATGGAAGAAGGATGCAAAATTAAATTCATGAGAATGGGAATAAAAGATATGTTTTGTGAAAGCGGAGAGCCAAAAGATCTATTGGAAAAATATGAGTTGAATGAGAAACATATTGTAAAAAATGTTAAACAAATGATGAAAAAAACACGTTAAAAAATTATTCTTATTTTTGTGTAACAATTGTTAGAACATCGCCATCTTTTAACACGTGTTCCAATCCAACTTTTTGAACATCATGTTTTACAGATGGGCCTGAAACAGTGGCATATCTAAATTTTCTTTTGAAATCACGGTGAAGTTTTTTACAGGCATCTTCAATTTTATCACCATTTCTTAGTATCATAGGCTCGTTATAATCAGCTTGTTTACCAACAGGTTTCATATACACACGAATAAGATTCAACTTCAAAAAAATCATCCTTTTAAGATCCTCAAGTCCAGAGCAATCTCTAGCAGATATGGCTAGTACATCCCATCCTTTTCTTTTTATGTTTTCAAGTTTTGTTTGTAGTTCTTGTCCAGACATCAGATCTTTTTTATTAATTATTATCAAAGCTGGAACGTATATTCTATTACCCATAAAAACATCGATAAGTTGATCCTCCGTGATATCCTCTCTAACAGTTATATCTGCGTTTATAACATATTCAGATGCTATAGCTTTTATAACATTTTCATTTAGATGAGTAAGTTTTGTTGTTGAGTTAGCTGTAATACCGCCCTGTCCTTTTTTCATAACAACTACATCAGGTTTTTTTTGGTTAATCCTAAGACTAGCATTGAACAATTCTTTTTGCATAACATCTAAATGTTCTGGGTGCTGACCATCCATCATCAAAAGTATCATGTCAACGTTTCGTATCGCTGATAGTATCTCTTTACCTCGGCC
>Ga0172363_10000521_pt1 | contig 29323 bp, 33 predicted proteins | sample LakKivs2_kivu2a2_FD_114541 | JGI IMG/M metagenome (GOLD analysis project Ga0172363, IMG submission 114541) | Sediment microbial communities from Lake Kivu, Rwanda - Sediment s2_kivu2a2 | ecosystem: Environmental > Aquatic > Freshwater > Lake > Sediment | place: Rwanda: Western Province, Lake... | reverse complement strand
GCTGAGAGCCGCCCCCGAAGAGGCGGAGCTGCGCGAGTTCCGGGACTGGAAGGCGCAGCGTTCCGCCGGGGCGGACGGCCCGGACGGGCCGCCCGTCGCCGGAGGCGGCGGCGGCGCGGAGGCCGACGACGTGGGCGCCATCGAGGGGCGCGTTCGAGGGCCGCTGGAGCAGCGGCTGGCCGCGTTGCGCGCGGCGAACGACGCGGCCCGGCGGCGCCTGGCGGACCTGCTGCGCGACCAGGAGCTTCGTGCCGCGGCCGGGCGGGCGGGGGCGATCAACCCGGACCAGGTTGTCGCCCTGCTGCGCGACCGCGTGCGCATCGAGGCGGGGCCGGACGGCCGCGTCGAGATGCGTCTGCTCGACGCCGACGGCCAGCCGGCCGGCGAAGGCGACGGCGGCGGAGGTCCGCCGGGCCTTCAGCGGTTCGTGGAGGCGTTCCTGGCGGCCGAGGAGAACGCCAACCTTGTGCGGTGCAGTGTGGCCCCCGGCAGCGGCGCCAGGCAGGCCGGCGGGCCGGGTCCCTACGTTCCCACCGTTCCCCGCACGCGGGCGGAGTTCCTGGCACTTCCGCCCGAGCAGCGGCTGGCTGCCGCCCATCGCATGACGCGGCAGCAGCGCGACGAGCTGCTCGGACGGTCCGCCGCGCCGGGCGGGGGATACCTGTAACCTCAAGGAGAATCGTTCATGGCTCTTACCACAACCACCACGCTCGACGCGTGGGTGCCCACCGAGCTGATCGCCGCCGACGTGCTGCAGGAGGTCCGGCCGAACATCGTCGTGGCCAACCTCGTGCAGCGCGAGTTCCTCGGCAGCGGCCGCGGCAAGGTGTGGCAGCAGACGCAGCTCCCCGTGACGGCGGCGGCCAACGTGGACGAGGACGCCGACATCGACGGCGGCGCCCGCACGCCGACGACGAAGGCCAGCATCACCGTCGGGGAGGTCGGGCTGTCCACGCACGTGACCGACCTGGCGATCGAGACGGCCGTCGTCGGCGACCTGGCCGTGTGGGCCCGCTCCAGCGGGCGGGCGATCGCCCAGAAGGTCGACGGCGACCTGTGCGCCCTGCTGGCGACGCTGAACAACAGCGGCTCTGGCCCGGTCGGCAGCACCGGCGTGGACCTGACGATCGCCGACTTCATCGAGGCGATCTACACGCTGGAGGTCAACAACGCCCCCGGCCAGCCGGTGTGCGTGCTGCACCCCGTCCAGAAGATGGACCTGTTCAACGCCCTGACGGACACGTCCAACAACGCGGCGGTGTTCACGAACCTGCCGGAGCTGGTCCGCGAGGGCCGGCTGCCTCGCGGGGCCGCCACCAACGGCTTCTGGGGCGTCTTCTGCGGCGTGCCGATCTACGTGACCACGGAGGTCGACACCGCCAACAGCGGCGCCGACCGCGCCGGGGCGATGTTCGTGCCCGAGGCGATGGTGCTCGTGCAGCTCCGCCCGCTGCGGGTGGAGTACCAGCGCGACGCCTCCGCTCGCAGCACCGAGGTGATCGCCACCGTCGCCTACGGCGTCGGCGAGAACGTCGACACCTACGGCGTGCCCATCATCACCGACGCCTAGCGGCCTGCGGAGGGCCGCCGGGACCGGATGACCGGAAGACCGGAAGACCGGAGGATCGCGGGTATGCAGCAGCTCCCGTGGCCGCCGACCCGCCGGTCTCCGGTCTCCGGTCCCCGGTTCCCCGCCCAGGCCGTCCGGCCTCCACGAGTCAACGAGTCAACGGGTCAACGAATCCTCGAAGGGAAACCCATGTACGAAGACGCATTCGAGATGACCGAGCACGAGCGGCGCCAGGTGCAGGAGATCCTGGCCGACATGCAGCGCCGCGGCGGGAAGCTGACCGACTCGGCCGGCAAACCCGTCGAGTACCGCGTCCTGGGCGGGCGGCGATTCCTGGTCTGCGAGCAGGGGCGCGTGTGGCGCTACGCCCCGTCGGGCAGCCCGTGCGAGCCCGGGCGGCGCGGCGGCAGTCTCCGCCGCAACGACGCCGTCGAGATGTGGACCGGCAAGTGGCGCCGCCTCGCCGACGCCGACGGGCGCAGCCACCACGACAAGTGCCTCGTGTGGGTCGCGCTCGACGCGAACATCAACGGCCGGCCGGGCATCGCCAAGATCGCCTGGTACCTCGCCGAGAAGGGCTTCCGCCACCCGCTGGAAGGGCCGGGCGAGCCGAGCGACGGGGAGCTGGCCGCGCTGGCGGACCGGCAGGCCGAGGCGGCCGACGCCGTCGCCGCCCGCATGGCCGCCGAGGGTCTGGCCCGCGACGAGCCGGCCGCGCAGCGCGCCGATGACGCCGCCGGCGAGCCGCAGCCCGCCGCGCCCGTCGAGAAGCCCCGCAGTTCGGCCGTCAGGCTCGTCGCGATCAGGAAAGGCAAACGCCGTGGGCGTTGACCGCGTCACCGTGGAGCGTCTGGCCGGGCGGCAGATCGCCGACCTCCAGCAGACGCGCCACGTCACCGACGAGGAGAAGCGCCGCATCCGCCGCCTCCATGAGCTCGCCGCGCGCAGGGCGGCCGAACGGAAACGCAAGTGACGACACAGCCGGCGTACCTGGACATCCCGGCCTTCGTCCTGGGCAACGGCCCGACGCTGCCGGTCGGGGAGCTGGGCCTGCTGGCCGGCCGCTTCACCGTCGGCGTCAACCGCATCCTGCGGAGCGGCTTCGTGCCGACGGTCGTCCTGTGGGGCGACCTGACGGTCTACCGCGACGACGGGCCGGCCATGGACGCCTCGGCGGCGCTGCTGGTCTGCGATCGGTCGGTGGCCTGCCGCGCCGCCCATGTGGGCCTGCGGGCGCTGGCCGGCGACGAGTCGCGCCGGCGCCGCCCCACGCCCTGGACGCTCCTGTGCGACGGCAACACCGGCTGCTGCGCCGCACGCTGGGCACTGTCGCTCGGCTGCCGGCCCGTGTGGCTGCTCGGCATGAGCGCCGCCCGCGAAGGCGAGCGCACGGACTTCTACGGCCGCAACCGCTGGCACGGGCGCGGGACGCTGGCCCGCATGGGGCGCGAGCTGCGGCGGCTGCTGGACGAGCATGGCCGCGACGTGCGGACCATCGACGACGGCGAGCAACTGCGGCAGGCCGCGGCGGCCGCGCCGCCGACAGACAACGAGCAACTGCGAACCACGCTGCGCCGCCTGCTGAGGCAGGGCGGCGGATAGGAGCCCGCGATGAGCCGCAAATGGGAATCGATCATCTGCTACGAGGACCGCGGCGAGGCGTTCCACACCTCGCGCTGGCGCCTGGCCGGCGTGCGCACCAAAGCCGGCGCCGCCAACAGCGACGACGGCGTCCTGTGGCTGCGCATGACGCGAGCCGGCGAGACCGCGACGGCCGAGCTGTTCAAGGCCGCCGCACTGGGCGCCGGCGACAAGGTCGCCTCCGGCTCTGCCGACGTGTCCGGCTGCGACGGCACGGCCGCGGGCGCCGCGGAGGTTTCGCTGACGGCGGCCAACGACAGCGGCCTGAGCGGGTCGTTCTGGATCCACGACTACCGCGCCGACGGCGTCTGCCCCGTGCAGGTGGCCCTGTGCACCGACGATGACCTCGACGCGCTGTGGGACGGCATCGAGTCGCTGGCGGGCTACGAGGCGACGGCCGGCTGCGCCGAGTTCATCCGCCTGGCCGGCGAGGACGTGCTGGCGCGGGTGGCGGCGATCTTCCGCGACGCCGTCGGCGGGCACGGTGCGGCCGAGGCGTGGTTCCTCACCGACGCCGCGCGGTCGCTGCCGGACCTGCGGCGCGTCGCCAATCCGGCGCAGCTTCGCCTCGCGGCCGCACACAGGGCCCTCCAGATCGCCCTCGGACGCGGGCACAGGTCGGGCGGCGAGACGATGTACAGCCGCCTGCGCGACTACCACGCGGCCGAGTACGAGCGCGCGATGGCCTCGCTGGTGCTGGCGGTGCGCCCGTCCGCGGGCGGCGCGGCCGACACGGCCTGGCCGGCGGCCGTGCGCCAGGTCCGCGTGTAAGAAAGAGCAGGATGCACGGGATGCACGGGATGGCCAATGCTCAATGCCAAATGCTCAATGCCCAATACCGGGAATCGTAGGCGACAGCGCTCCGGCCAGATCTCGCGGCGGCGTTGACCCCCAGACCCCTCGTTTGGCATTCTTCATTTTTCATTTGGCATTCCCATCCCGTGCATCCCGTGCATCCTGCGAGTCTCTTGGCCGGTTGGTGGAAGGACGCCCCACATGTCCGAGATCAGTGTGAACAACACGGATTGGTCGATCATCGCGGCCGTGAGGGACGCCGTCGCCGGCGCGACGGTCGATGGCGAGCCGGTCTTCGCGGCCGTCACGGTCACGACGTCGCCGCGCCAGGCCGAGCAGTGCCAGCTCACACGCAGCCCGGCCGTGGTGCTTCGCTACCTGACGACGCGCGAGGACGACTCGCCGGAGGACGTTCGCGGCTGCGTGGCGGCGATGGAGTTGCTGATCGCCGTGCAGGCGGACGCGGCCGGCGTGGACGAATCGCCGCGCCTGGCGGAGGTGCTGCGGCTGAAGAACGCCGCGGTGAACGCGGTGGAGGCCGCCCCGCCGGCGGGTTCGGCCGCCTGGGGCGACGGCGACCACTACCAGGCCCGCGTCGCCTGGGGCGCGCCGGAGATCGACGCCTCCGCCGACCGCCCCTGGGCCGTCTGCCGCCTGCCGCTCCAGGTCGGGTTCGTCCTGGCCAACGGAACGGCGCACTGAATGAGGTCTCGAGGTCTTGCCGTGGTCGGGGGATAGGAAAGGGATTTTCGGGATTAAAGGGATTATGGGGAGGGGACAAACCCTTACCGTTTTTCCCCTCCCCATAATCCCTTTAATCCCGAAAATCCCTTTCCTATCCCCCGACCACCCACGATCAACCAACGAAACAGGAGCCACACATGGCATTCAACGTCTACCACAACCCGCAGAACGTCACGCTGGACAGCACGGCCATCACGGGCGTGCAGAGCATCGTCGTCTCCGTGCGCTACCAGGAGATCCACGCCGCCGGCGACGGCGACGAGCACGAGTCGGTCGCACGCTACGCTACCGGGCGCACGGCCGGGGCGATCACGCTGCTGGACCCCGTGTCCGCCGACGCCGTCAGCGGCGCGGCCGGCACGCTGAGCTTCACGTGGAAGGACGTGAAGGGCGCCGCCGACAAGACCGTCACCATCGCCAACTGCTCGCTGGGCGGCTACGACGCCTCCGTCGCCCGCGACAGGGCCAGCAGCGTGACGCTCCCGTTCATCGCCGAAGGCGCCCCGCAGATCGCCTGATGAGCCCCACCAGCGAACAACCCGACCCCCGCGGCGACGGCACCGCGCCGCCGGCGGAGGATGCCCTGTCGAGCGACCTGGGCGCGGCGGTCGAGCTGCTGCTCGCGGAGGCAGCGCCGACGCCGGATGACGGTCCGCCTGCAGCGCCGCAGGCGCCGCAGGAAGTCGCGCCGGAGCCACAGCGCCTCACGGCCGAGCCGACTTCGGTGGCGGCGGCGCCATCGCTCGAACAACCGGCGCCCGAGACGGCGGCGCCGGACGAGACAGCGGATGTGGCGCCATGCGACGCCCCGCCGCCGCCGACCACCTGGCCGGTCATCGCCGGCTTCGGGCGTGACGCCCGCCTCCGTGCCGAGAGCACGGCCGTCCGCGGCGCCGACGCCGACGAGGTCATCTGACGGCCGGCCCATCGCCGCCTGTCGCAGCGGCGGCGCCGCGGGAACGCCACGCCTGAGGAGACATCGCCATGCCCAACCCCACGTTTGACAGCACGGCCCTGACTACCGACGCGGCCGCGGAACGCATCGGCCCGCCCCGCCCGCGTGCCTACCGCGAGTCGCTGCCCGGCGTGCGCGGCGAGTTCGTCCAGCTCAACGGCACGGCCGGACGCGACATCGCCGTCACCGGCATCTACAAGGGACCGCCGTGCGCCCTGGCGGCCGACGCCCACGCCGCGCTCAAGGCCGCCATCCTGGCCGTTCAGGCCAAGGTTGGCGCGGCCGTGGGAACCTACGTCGGCACCGACGGCAGGAGCTATGGCAACTGCGTGCTTCTGTCGTTCGAGTCGGCCGGGGCGGTGCGGCTCATCCGCGTGGCGGGCAACTGGCAGGGCGTCGCGCCGGTCCGCGGGGCCGTGCGGCACCTGGCGCCCTGACGGCCCCGGCGGGGCGGCGGGCGATTCGCGCAGAGCAGCTTCACAGGTGAGCCCATGTACTATCTGACCGGCACGTCCGTCGTCCGCATCGACCAGCAGGACCTGGGCCTCCTCGTCACGGCGCGGACGGTCCACGCCGACAGGGTCATCCAGTGCTACGTGCGCGGCGACCTGGCCGCCTGGCAGTGCCCGCAGGAGGGCACCGTCAGCTTCGTGCTCCAGGAGGGCAGGGCCGAGGACCCCATCCTCCTGCTGGCCGTCGATCCGGCCGACGCCAGGCGCAGCTACTGGGCCGAGGTGATGGAGCAGGCCGGCCCTTTGCGGCGCATCCGCGTCCGCACGCTACGGAGGATGTCCTACGCCCCCGGCGACCGCTGGCGGGTGTACCTCGGGCCGGCCGGCGGCGGCGAGGCCGACGAGCTGGTCTGCGAGCTGCCCTTCTACGAAGGCGGGCGGCGCTGCGGCGGCTGGGGATTCGTCTGGGGCGAAGGCGGCTGGGGCCACGGCGGCCACGACGCGGCCGGGTGGGGCAACAACTGGGGTCACGAGTGGGGCTTCAACGCCGACGAGCTGGAGTGGACCAGCCAGCCGCTGGCGCGGGGCACCTACCCGGTGAAGGTCACCGTGGCCGACGCCTGCGGCAACGAATCGGCGCCGTGGGAGGGCCTGGCAGCGGTAAGCACGCCGCCGCGGCCGGCCGCCGCGCTGGCCGTGCAGAGCTACGACAAGACAACCGGCAGGCTCGTGCTGAGCTTCAAGCCGAGCCAGGACGTTGGCTGAACGGACGAACAAAGCAGACAAGAGGAACCACCCATGGCAGAGACGGCACTGACCAACGACGAGGCGCTGGCCCTGGCGGGCACCACCGACGGCGAAACCGACTTCCGCCACCACACGGTGGGCGAGAGCACCTACTACCACGAGGGCTTCCGCCAGCGCCACCGCGTGCTGACGATCCTGAAGCTGGCCAACGAGCTGCGCGTCTACAAGGACGGCGACCTGACGTTCGGCGTGCGCGCCGGGCAGATCGCCGACGGCGACGCGACTTACGCCTTCGCCGGCGCCGCCGAACAGGCCCTCACCGACGACGCGACGAACTACGTCTACCTCCGCATCTCCGGCGGCGCGCCCGTGCTGACCGTGAGCACCACCGGCTTTCCGTTGCCCTCGGCCACGCCGCACGTGCCCCTGGCGGCCGTCACCGTCGCCGACGGCTCCTACACCCACGACGACATCGCCGACTTCCGCGGGCGGTCCGTCCACCCGCTGCTGAGCGCGATGACGGCCGCCGATGCCAACGCCCTGGTCGCCGGCACGGCGACGGCGCTGCACCTTCACGCCGCGGCCGGGCTGCACGCGTCTGTTCAGAACCTGCTGCCGGGCCTGAGCGTCACCGCGGGCGCCGAGGCCGGCGACACGCGGCTGATCACCGTCCAGGCCCGCGACGCGGCCGGCAACAACCTCGCCGAGCGGGTGCTCGTCCGCGTCTGGCTGGCGGAGAGCGACTTCGGCGCGCCGAGCGCCGCCGGCAACACGGTGTCGGTGGCGACAGGCACGACGTACGAGACGGAAACGGCCAACGCGGCGTACAAGGTCATCTCCACGGCGGGCGGGGCCGCGGCCGTCAACGTCACCATCTCCGGCGCCGCCACGCGCTACGTGATGGCGGAGATCGACGGGCGGGTCTACAGCAGCGGCCAGATCGACTGGGCGGCATAGCGGCGACGGAGGCGGACAGATGATCGAGCGAATGACAGCGAACCTCGTGGCCCGGACGGGCCAGACGGCCGTCTATCGCGACGGCGACGACGGCGGCGACCAGGCGGGCTTCCGGCGCCGCGCGGCCAGGGCCGACGAACTGGTGGACCTCGGCGACGGCACCGTCCGCGACCTGGCGACCGGCCTGACGTGGATCAAGCAGCCGGAGCTGACCATCCCCGGCGCCGACGGCGACGTGCTGCGCGGCGGGGAGCCCATCGCCGGCAACCAGGTGCAGGCCGCGCGCGGCAACTGGGCCAACGCCACCGCCTACGACGGCGGCGACCTGGCGAGGGACGCCACCGCGGACACGTACTGGGTCTGCGTGGCCGCCCACACCTCGGCGGCCGCGCCCGCGACGTTCGCCGAGGACCGCACCGCCCGCCCGACGTGCTGGCGGCAGAGCGTCTGGACGGCCTCCGCGGCGAACCTGACCACGCCGGCGGGCATGCTGTGGGCCGACGCCGTGGACAACAGCCGCGGCAGCGCCCTGGGAGGCGGCGGCCTGAGCTACGCGGGATGCGACGACTGGCGGCTGCCCAACGTCCGCGAGATGTTCTCCCTGTACGACTATTCGCAGTCCTCGGGGGCCAGGACGTTTCCCGTGTTCCGCGGCGCCAACGCCAAGGCCGCCAGGTACTGGACTTCCACCACGAGGGCCTACGACGCGACACGGGGGTGGATCGTCGACATGGGCGAGGCCGGCTACGTCTTCGGGGCCAAGGCATCCGAGGCGCTCTACGTTCGCCCTTGCCGCGGCGGCCGCCTGAACGCGTAGGACAGCACGTCACGCGACAAAGAAGAAGAAGAAGCAGGATGCACGGGACCTGCCTGCGGCAGGCAGGTGCACGGGATGAAAGAAAGGAAGCCTCCACCATGGGCAGCGAGATCCGATGGCGCCACGACCTGAGCGGCGCGACGTTGTACGCCACCGTCCGCAACGGCGGCGGGCAGTACTTCAGCGGCGAGGCCTTCGAGGACCTCAACCCGGCCAACTGGGGCGACTACGACATCGCGCTGACCGAATCGCCGGCCGGCGGCTACCTCTACGCGGGGACATTCCCCGCCGCCGTCGCCGCCGGGGCCTACGCCGTGGAGATCTTCGAGCAGTCCGGCGGCAGCCCCGACATCGGCGATTCGCTTCGGGCCACGCTCCACGCCTGGTGGGACGGGGCGGCCCTGCGCGTCGATCCGGCCGCGGCGCTGGCTGCCGACGTCGACAGCACCGGCACGCCCATCTCGGCCGGCAAGGTGCTGGAGATCGCCCTGGCCGTGCTGATGGGCAAGGCCGCGTTCAACTCCACCACCAACACCTGGAGCGTCTACGGGCGCGACGGCAGCACCGTGCTGGCCGAGATCGTCCTGACCGGCGGCGGCAGCCGCAACAGCCCGACGCTGTGAGGCCGACATGAGCGAGATCGCACACCTGCCGCTGGAGCACGTCCCGGCCGAGATGTTCCCGGCCCTGCTGCTGCCGTGCGGCGTCGGCTACCGCGTCTACTGGGGCGCCGGCGGGCTGTCCAACGTGGACTTCGCGACGCCGCTGGCCACGGTGCGCGGCAGCCCCGCCGTGCTCACCGGCCTGGCCCCGCGGGCCGGCGGACGATACACGCTGGTGCTCCGTCCGTTCCTCGCCGCGACCGAAACGCCCGACCTGGCCTGCTCGGCCCTCTTCGAGACCGACGCCGAGGGCGAGTGGCTGGGCAGCCGCCCGGCCGCGGCGGAATGGCTGGCCGCCGAGCGCGGCAGCGGCGGGCAGATCACGCTTCGCTGGTCGTGGCGGCAGGCGGGCGGTGCGCCGGCCGTGCAATTCGCCCTCTACTGCGCCTCCGGCCGGCACGTCGAGCCGGGCGACCCGCAGGCCCTGACCGACTGCCGCGGCGACGGCACGTACAGCCACACGTTCACGCTCGACGACGGCGCGGTGCGGTGGTTCGCCGTCGCGGCGCGCACCGCCGGCGGCCTGGCCGGCCGACTGTCGCCGGTGATCGGCCCCTACGTGGCCGACGCCGCCGCGCCGGCTGCGCCGACGGCCGATGTCGCCGCCGTGCCTTGAGCGGCCCTTCACCGGTAGGGACTTCACCATGACACAGATGACGTGGAACTTCGCCTCGCGCGCCGCCCAATACGTCGCGCCGACCATGCGCGTGTACGTTTCGCGCGTCGCGACGGCCGCCGCGGGGGCCGCCGGCGCTGCCGCCGAGTGGCTCCAGGAAACCTACGCCCCCTGGTGGCAGCCGCTTCAACTTGCCTGGCACGCCAATGGAAAGCCCACGACGCTCACGCTTCGCCGCGTGCTGGGCCAGGGCCCCGGCAAGCCCGGCCGCGACCGCCCCGAGCTGCTTGCCTTCCTGCCCGGCGATCGCGTGCGGCTGGTGGAGGTGCAGGCCGGCGGCGGCTGTGCCATCCTGCGCGAGTGGTTCCGCGGCTGCGTGGCCCAGGACCGCACGCTCGTGGACGGCGGCGCCGGCGGCGAAAGCTACGAGCTGGTCGCCTACGGCCCGGAACTGCTGCTGGCCGGCAAGGTCGTGTCGAGACAGTGGCACGCCACGCCCGCCGCCGACGGCAAGATCATCGCCGGCGCCTGCTCGCCGGGCGACCTGATCGCCGCGAACATTTTCCGCGGCCACCTGCCCGTCGTGTTCAACGCCGGCGGCGAGCCGAACGCCTCCAACCCGACCATCGACGGCGCGGCGGCGCTGTGGCGCCTGGACGGGCGCGGCGAGGCGCCGGCGCCCGGCGCCAGGACGTTCGACGCGCCCGGCCGAATCGTCCGGACCGCCGAGGCGAGCTACGAAGCGACGTTCTGGACCGTCGGAGCGGCCGTGCAGTCGCTCATCGAGGCCGTCGACGGCTACGAGCTCATCTCGCCGCGGTCGATGGGGCTGCTGGACGCCGCGCTGTTCGCCGCGCCGCTGGGCGAGGTGGACGCCGAGGGCCTGGACCTGCCGTCGGCGCTGCGGCGGGTGCTCCGTGCGGCCGGGTGGGGCTTTGCCGTCGAGCCGTGGGCCGGGCGCGACGGGCGGCACGTGCTGAACGTCTTTCCGCTGCGCGGCGAGGCCGACGGAGCGCGCGTCCGCCGGCCGTTCATGGCGCCGCTGCGCAGCGGCGGCGTGGGCATCACCGACGCCGACGCCCAGCGCGCCGAGGTGCAGCGCGTCGAGTTCGTCCGCGACAACCACAACGTGCGCAACGAGGTCGCCGTCGTGGGCGATCGCAAGCGGCGGCAAGTCGCGTTGAGCTTCCGCGCCGCCGGCGGCGAGCTGAAGTGCGCCTGGGACCGCGACGCCCACGACCTGGCCGACTGGGCCACCGACGACGTGGTGGACCCCATGCAGTGGCCGTGCGACGAGGCGAGGCTGCTGACCGTCCGCTGCTTCGAGGAGAACTACACCTACGGGGCGCCCGGCGCCGCCGAGACGCGCCACGTGTTCCGCGGCTTCGCCTGGAACGAGGACGGGGCGTTCAACGCCGTCTGCGGCGCGATGGGCGACCCGGCCGCCGCGGGACTGGCCGTTGGGGGCAATTTCCTGCGGCGTCCGCGGCCGGTCGGGCCGACGCTCCTGCGCGACGACGACCTGGCGCGGGCGCGGAACCTCCCGGCGTTCGTGCAGCTCGGCGTCGACGGCGACGAGACGTCGTGGATCGAGGTGCCCGCGGTGATCTGGCGCGACCGCGCGGGTTTCACCATCCCCGTCAACCCGCTATGGGCCTGGTACCCCTACGCCGACGAGTACGCCCGCCACGCCGGCGGCACCACCGAGACCCTCTTCGGCCGCTACGGCGAGCTGAGCTACCTGACGCTCCTGCACAACGCCCTGCGCGGCCAGGGCGAAGGGCTGGCGCTGCGGCTGGTGGGCTCGATGGAGAGCGACGAGGCCGTCGTCGGCCTGGCACCGCGCAGGTTGAGCAGCTCCTGGCCCTTCGTCGCGCGCAAGGTCGTGCGGGCCGAGGAGCGCCTGGTGGGCCGGCAGGTGCCGGATGAGGCCGACGTGCTGTCGCTGGGCGCCGCCCGCCGCGACGAGCGCGACGACGCCGCCGACGCCGCGGCGCTGGCGGGCGCCCTCCGCGACACGATGGCCGACGAGGTCGGCCACGGCTCGCTAATCCTGCGGCACGTCACGCGGAGCTACGCCCCCGGCGACGTGGTGCCGCAGACGCAGGGGCGCGTCATCGACCTGACGGTCCGCGGCGGCCAGCGCCACTACGCCCCCGTCGTCGCCGGGGTGGTCTGGAACTTCCAGCACGGCGCCAGCCGGACCGAGCTGCTGCTCGACAGCGCGCTTGTGAGGGTCACCCAATGAGCCAACTGCACCGACAGGCACTTCAGGCCTCGCGCCGCCTGGCCGCCGAGAGGCGCGCGGAGCGCGCGCCGGCCGTCGGCGACGGCCCCCGCCCGCACGCCGAGCACCTGCGCAGCGGCGTGGCGAAGGTGCTGAGCTACGACGACGAGGAGGGGCTGTACACGATCACCGAGCAGTGGTGGAACGGGCAGGAGGAGCAGTACGAGGACGCCGTCAGCCCGCTGGGGCTGGTGGAGGCCCAGGCGCGCGACTACGCCAACTGCCGCTTCGGCTCGGCGGGCCAGCTCGTGCGCTTCTGGCAGCAGCGGGCGCAGCAGGCCGCCGTCGAGACCCTTATCGACGTCAGCGGCGGCTGGGACGGCGTGGAGAGGATCTCCAGCTTCTGCGTGCACTACTCCGGCATCGACGAGACGACGGAGGCGTTCCACGTCGTGCCGCAGTGCAAGTTCTGCCACATCGAGATCGACGTCGTCGTCCGCCAGTGCGTGCACACCGAGCCGCGCGAGCACCCCGGCTACAAGACCATGGACTACGGCGGCTTCGCCGACGGCGGCTGGTCGCTCAACCTCTTCTGGTCGTGGCAGGGCGGCGACTGGGCGCACGTGATCTACCGCTGGCACGACACGGCCGGGAACACCAACTGCGGCTGGGCGGCGCTGGCGGACTTCTACATCGACTGCCGCGTCGAGCCCGCCGGCGGCCTGGAGTTCCGCGTGCGTAACGAGCGGACCGGCGAGGCCAACACCGTCCACGCCATCATCGCCGGGCGCGTGCGCATCGTGCCGCACCCGCTGCCGCCAGGCACGCTGGAGTTCGGCAACTGCTGCTGCCACTTCGAGGAAGACGACTGATGCGCGCCGACGTTCAGCTCGCCGTCCTGGTCGGGCCGCCGCGATTGTCTTGACCGCCGGCTCTGCATGGTGGAGTGTTCTGCATGGTGGAGTGTTCTGCATGGGCTGGCGCCACCGCTTCTGGCGGCGGGTCATCGTGGAGGCAGGATGACATGTGCGGCCAAGTGAACGAGCTGACGGGATTCCTGTTCGCCTGTCCCAGGCCGGCCGAGCCCGTACTCGTCAGCGCGTGCCTGCTGGGAATACCGTGCCGCTGGCACGGGCGCAGACCAAAGAAGCGCGAGGGCCTGATACGGCGTCTGAAAGCAAAGTACGTTCTTGTTCCCGTGTGCCCGGAGCAACTGGGGGGCATGCCGACGCCGCGGACCGGTGAGCGGCTTGAGGGCACCGGGGCGCAGGTCCTCGACGAGGGACTGCGCCTGATTGCGCCGGAGACCGGGCAGGACGTGACGCAGTTCCATGTCGACGGGGCAAGGTACACGCTGGAGATCGCCCAGATCGTCGGCGCGGCACGCGCGTACCTCAAGGGCGGCAGCCCCTCCTGCGACAAAGATGCGGTTACCGGAGAGGTGCTTCGAAGGGCCGGCATCCGGGTCATACGAGTGCCGTAGGTTGGTGGGAGGCATATCCATGCGACGTTCGGTCTTTGACCAACACCTGGAATGGTTCAAGGAGAACGAGAAGCCGGAGACCGTTCTGATTATCGCGATGGACAGGGACCTCGTACCTCTGGTCATCGCCTGGTCGAATACGAAGGTCCACCGATCCGGAAGGCTGTCCAGACCCAATGCCGCCGCCGAGGATGCAAGGTGGAAGTGGCTCTGGACGAACACGCGGTTCTCGAGGGAAGACTTGCTGACCAAGAGCGGGTGCTCGGAGAGGGCACTTGAGAAAGCCATGGGCAGGCTCATCGGCAACCGCGTCATCTATCCCGATGGGACAGTCAATTCGCTCGTCCGGAAATACCTGAGGGGCAAGGTGCTCAAGCTCTTCGATCCGCTCTTGCCAAAGCGCTCTCGCTTGGACCATGGGGTCGCCGAACCGCGCACGCCGGGATAATCGCTGGCGGGAATGATTCGCGAGGCCATCGCCCCGCATCGGCGTAGTCATCTCCTGTTCATCCGAAGCGAACGTGCCGTTCGGGAACGGTGCGCTGCGCCAGCGGCTCACGAGGCAAGCGCCAACCATGCTTCACGACGTTCAGCTCGCCGTCCTGGTCGGGCGGGGGTGCAACCGCTTCCTGCGGCGCTGGGCGGAGCGGTTCGACCACCGCCGCTTCTTCCACGGCTCGGACCTGCCGGACATGCTGGCCTGCCGGCGGAACCGCATCTTCCGCTGGTTCCGCGATTCCTGCGAGCTGCCCTGGCTGCTGATGGTCGACGACGACGTCGTGCCCGTGGCCGAGACGGAGGCGCTGCTGGCCTGTCCGGCCGACGTGGCCGCGGCGCGCTGCGTCGCGCGGACCGGGCACGTCGCCCACGAGCACACCGCCAGCGCCGCGTGCGTGAAGATCAGCCGCCGGGCCGTCGCGGCCGTGCGCCCGCCGTGGTTCCGCTTCACGCTCAGCGACGACGGCGCAGCCCAGCGGATGTGCGAATGCCAGTACTTCTGGCGGAAGTTCCACCGTGCCGGCCTGACGCCCGTCGTCGCCGGCGCCGTGGGGCACCGCTTTCCCGTGACCGTGCTTCCCGGCCCCGAGTTCCGCTTCGACGAGGAGCTTGCCCGCCATGACAGTCCACCAAGCAGCCTGCCCTGAGCTTTCGCCGGTCCCGCCGCGGCATTGCCTCGACGCCTTCGGGCGGATCACCGAGCAGCTCGGCCGCATGTCGGCCAAGCTCGACGCCATCCACGAGCAGGCCGTACGCACGAACGGCCACGTGGCCGGCCTGTACGAGCGCACCGGGCAACATGAGACGGAAATCGAACTTCTGAAGGCCGGCGCCGCCGACGTCCGACGCGGCCGGGCTGTGTGGGCCCGGCGGCTGTGGCAACTTGCCGTCGGGGTCGGCCTGCTGCTGGCGGGATATCTGCTGAAGTCCTAGGAGAAACGACCATGCGACGAATCGGACTGATCGGCTTTCTGCTGTGTGCCTCGCTGGCCCTGTCGGGCTGCGGGGGCGTGATCCTGAGCGCATCGTACTCGCAGCTTCTCGACGAGACGACCGCCCTGTCGGCGACGCTGGCCGAGCGGGCCGAGGCCGGGCGGCTCGACGCCAACTCCATGACGCGCGGGCTGCGCTGGAACGCCGACATGTGGCGCAACTTCCAGGATGCCCGCGACGGCAGGCAGCCGGGCAAGCCGTGATGGCGCAGCACCGTCCGACAGGTCTGACATGTCCGATGTGTCCGACCGGCCGGCGAACCTAGGAGAACCCCGATGAGCATGACGATGGACGAGCTTCTGGCCAAGGTCCCCGAGCCGTTCCGCCCGGTCGTGGCCAAGTACGGCCCGGCGCTGGCGGGCATGACGGCCGAGGAGCTGTGGGCCTGGATCGAGCTGCTGGTGCGCGGAAGGACCGCGCAGGCCTACGAGGCGCTGGCGCGCCGGCTGGGCGACGAGGACCTGCTGGCCGCGATGGCGAGCAACGCGGCGGCCTGGGAGCAGGCCAATGCCGCCAACGCGGCGCGGCTGGAGCTTCAGCGCGAGGCGGCGCTGGCGGTGCTTCGGGCGATGTTGACGGCGGCACTGGCCCTGGTGGGCCTTTAGCGGGGCTACCCTCCGCCTGGCCGCCGTGTGGACCTGGAAACTCATTGTGAGGAGCTGGATCGTGGACAACAAGCAGGTAATCGCGTGGATCGGGGCGGCCGTGGCACGCGGCATCGCGTGGGTGCTGGCCGCCAAGTGCGGCCTCGACGCCGCCCAGGCCGACTCCGAGGCGGCGGTCATCGCCAACGCCCTGGTCGCCCTGGCGCTGGCGGGCGTGTCGATCTACTCGAGCGTGAAGGGCCGGCGGAAGCTCGCCGGCGCCGTCGGCGAGGGGAGGTGACCGATGGGCGCGGCGCCGACGGGCGGCGGGCGGCTGGTCTCGCTGGGCGAGGCCGAGCGCCTCTGCTGCCGCGGGCTCGGCATGACGCCCGCGGCGTTCCGCCACGAGCTCGCCGAGCACGTCCGCGGAAGGGGAGGCATCCCCTGGATCGCAACGGAAACCGAGGCCGGCGTGTACCGCTCCGTCCTGGACGCACTGCTCGACGCAGCGCCGGCAAGCACAAAGGAGAAAACCGATGAGTGACGAAATGGAAGCCCTTCGGGACCGCGCGCGGAGCCTGGAGGAGGAAAACGCCCTCCTGCGGTCGATGCAGCCGGCACGCGGCGGCGAGGCGGCGCTGCTGGCCGAGAACGCCCTCCTGCGCCGCGAGCTGGCGATGCTGCGGGGACCCGCCAAGGGCGGGGCGGCTGGGGCCGCCGCGGGCGCCGCGGCGGTGCCACGGACGATCGAGGAGTTCCGCACGCTTTTGCCGGCGCAGCGGCAGGCGGCCGCGCTGAACATGAGCCGCCAGCAGCGCGACGAGATGCTCGGCCGCGAAGGCGGCGTCGGCCGCGAAGGCTACCTGTGACACCCAGGCGTCCAGCGGCCAGCTTCCAGCTACCGGCAACAGCGATCACGGGTGTCCGTCGCTCCGTGCGGCGCGGCTGGAAGCTGGCGGCTGGTAGCTGGCAGCTCGACGCTGCACGCTGAAAGGACTTGCCCATGACCGGACCGCAACAGATCACGCCGCTTCAGCGGCTGCGGGCTCACGTGGCCCACCTGGAGGAGGACAACCGCCGGCTGCGAGGGCAGCAGGTGCCTTCGGCCGCGGCGATGGCGCTGCAGCGCGACAACGCCGAACTGCACCGGCAGCTTGCGGCGGCCACGCCGCGGGCCGCGGGGGCGGGGGCGGCCGAACTGCTGACGCTTCCGGAGGTCGCGCAGGCGCTGGGTGTCTCGACCTACGAGGTGCTGCGCGACCTGCGCGAGAGCCTGCCGATGGGCAGCGACGCCGCCGGCCAGCCGGTCGTCGCCCGCGCCGACCTGGACGCCTATCTGCTGGCCCGCGCCGCCGGCCGGCCCACCAGCCGATTCCTGTAGCGCCGCTGCTGCGCAGATTTGCTCCTCCGCGCCGGGGCGGGTATGATTCCCGGCCCGCCGGCGCCCGGCGCCGGTGAGGAAGGAGCATACAATGGCCGAGCGACCGCAGGCGGGGCTGGAATGGCAGGTGCTGGAGCACAAGAGCAAGCTCCAGTACGACCCCACGCCGTGGAAGGGCGTCATCGAGGCCGCCCGCGGGCGGATCGACCGCCTCCGCAAGCGCGACGCCGACCTGCGCCTGCTGGACCGCCGCGGCCGGACGCTGGCCAACCGCCACGTCGAGGTCGTCCAGACCGACAGCGACTTCCTGTGGGGCTTCTGCGGCTGGAGCTGGCTGACGGCGATGGCCGACGGGAGTTTCTGGCGGCCGCCGTTCGAGCACCGCCGCCGGCTGCTGTGCGACCTGTTCAACTCCGTCAACCTGATGCACTACTGGGCGGAGCGCCATTGCACCGACGCCTCGACCAGCGAGGAGTACCAGGGCTACCCCACCTACGACAACCTGGAGCGCATGGTGGACTGGGCGATCGCGCACGGCCTGACGCCCAAGGGCCACCCGCTGTACTGGCCGGTGCCCAAGGCCCTGCCCGCCTGGCTGGCCAAGTACGACTACGAGACGCGCCGGCGGTTCCTGGAGGTGCGGATCCGGACGATCACGGCCCGCTTCCGCGGGCGCATCCGGCTCTACGACGCCGTCAACGAGATGATGTGGGAGCCCACGCTGCGCCACACGGCCGAGCGCCACTGGCCGCACATCGAGCCGGTCGAAGCCATCGCCGACGAGGCCGCCGACGTGCTCGGCTGGGCGCGGCAGGAGGACCCCGACGCGCGGTACGTGCTGAACGAGTACGGCCTGCGCGCCGGCGACGCGACGGCCGTGCCGGAGAAGGCCAACGACGGCTCGACGGTCACGCGCGACGGTCAGCTCAAGCGGTTCATCGACATGGCGCGGTGCCTGGTGGATCGCGGCAGCCCGCCGGACGCCCTGGGGCTCCAGACGCCCGCGGGCGAGTGGGGCGACCACGACCTGGAGACGGCCACCTACGACGCCATCGGCGAGCGGACTGGTCTGCCGGTGCACATCACGGAGTTCCGCCCCAGCGACGGCCGGCTTGAGAAGGCCGGCGTGCCGCACGACGAGGTCATCGCGCAGCTCGCCGAGTACCTGGCCAACTGCGTGACGTGCGCGTTCGGCAACGAGCACGTCGAGGCGTTCTACTTCTGGGGCGACTGCCGCCTGATCGAGGGGCGCGGCGGGCACGACCCGCACGGGCGGTTCCCCACGGGCGTGTACGAGCGCCTGCACGACCTGCTGCGCCGCCAGTGGCGCACGCGCGAGCAGCGCACCACCGACGCCGACGGGCGGCTGCGCTTCCGCGGCTTCACCGGCAGCTACGAGCTGCGCGTCCGGCGGGGCGGCGGGCAGATCAGCGGCTTTCCCCTGTACATGCCGCGGACGCTGCGCGGCGGCCTGACGGCCGAGCTGAGGCTCGACGTGGACTGAGAAAGGGACCCGACTCGATGAGCAGGCGATATCGCGAGCACGACCTGCGACACGTGGACGACCTGAACGGCATCTGGGACTTCGCGTTCCTCGGCGACGTCGAGCCGGACGACGTGGACGTGCGGGCGATCCGCTACGACGACGTGATGGCCGTGCCCGGGTGCTTCGACGCCGCGCCGGCGTACGCGGGCAGGCGGGGCGTGGCTGCCTACCGCCGCCGGGTCGCCTTTCGCGACGCCGTGCCGCACCGGCTGGTGCTGGACGGCGCCCATCACTGGTGCCGCGTCTTCGTGGGCGGCAGGAAGCTGGGCGACCACGTCGGCGGCTTCACGCCGTTCGGCCTGGACATCCCCCGCCCGCGCGTCGGCGAGGCCGACGTCGTGCTGCTCATCGACAACAGGTTCAACTACGACCGCTGCCCGATCCACGAGGAGTACTACGACTGGTACCACTTCGGCGGGCTGGCGCGCGGAGCGGAACTGCACCGGCTCGGGCGGCTCTGGATCGACAGCGCCCGCGTGACGACGACGGACTGGCGCAGGCGCAAGGTGCATGTGCGGGTTGAGTGGGGGAAGTATCTGCCGGGGGGCGCAGCCCGTGGGCCTGGCATGGACAGCGGCGACAGGGCCAAGCTCATCGTCACCTGCGCGGGCAAACGCGCGTCGCTGGCGCGCAGGCTCAAGGGCGCTTCGGGGACCATCGAGCTGGACATGGAGCTTTCCGGCGCCGCCCTCTGGTCGCCCGATGCGCCCAACCTTCACGAGATGCACATCCGCCTGGGCGACGACGACCTGCGCCTCCGCGTCGGCATCCGCCAGGTCGCCGTCGACAGCCGGCACTTCATCATCAACGGCAGGGCCGTCGAGCTGATGGGCTTCTGCCGGCACGAGTCGCACCCGCAGTTCGGCCACGCCCTGCCCGACGCGCTCATCGCCGCCGACGTTCAGCAGCTCCTCGACATGGGGTGCAACTTCGTGCGCGGCAGCCACTATCCGCAGGACCGGCGCTTCCTCGACCTGTGTGACGAGAAGGGCCTGTGCGTCTGGGACGAGGCCATCGCCTGGCAGCCGAAGGCCGAGCACCTGACCGACCCGAAGTTCCTCCAGGCCCAGCTCCGCCAGTGCGAGGAGATGGTGGCCTCGGCCGCCAACCACCCGTCGGTGGTGCTGTGGGGCGTCTTCAACGAGGGGCGCAGCGACGAGGAGGCCTCGGTGGACGCCTATGCGGCCGCGCTGGGCCGCCTGCGCGAGCTGGACCCGACGCGCCCGGTGAGCTACGCCACGTGCCGGTTCTTCCAGGACCGCTGCTACCACCTGGCCGACGTGATCGGGATCAACTGCTACCCCGGCTGGTACTTCGGCGAGATCGAGGGCATTCCGGCGTACATCGACGGCATCCTGGCGCACCTGGAGAAGGTCGGCCAGGGCGACAAGCCGGTGATCATCTCGGAGATCGGCGGCGGGGCGGTCCCCGGCTGGCGCGACGTGCACGGCGCGCGGTGGAGCGAGCAGTACCAGGCGCGGCTGCTGGAGACGGCCATCCGGTACATGTTCCGCCGGCGCGCGGGGCGATTCGCGGCCCTGAGCATCTGGCAGTTCGGCGACTGCCGCACGGGGGAGGACCCTGGGCGGGCGATGGGCCGGCCGCGCTGCTTCAACAACAAGGGCGTCGTCGATGAGTACCGCCGGCCGAAACTGGCGTACGAGACGGTGAAGAAGCTGTTCCGCGAGCTGCGGCAGTTGCCGGCGGGGCGATAGCAGGCCGCGCGGGCCGCCGCGGCGGCTCTCAGTTCCGCGTGATGGGCACGTCGCCCCAGGGCGACTCGGTCAGCTCGCGGGCCGTGAGGCACCAGATCAGCAGTTTCTTGCCGGACAGGTAGTTGGGCAGGGCCTTCTGCTTGCGGTAGAGGTTGATGCGGACGGGGCGTGCGCCGGAGCCGCGGGTGCCCACCAGCTCGATGCACACGCCGAACTCGTGGACGAGCTGGTCGAGGAGGCCCGCCCCCGTCGCGTGCAGTTCCTGGCCGAGGTTGAAGACGAGCGTGTGGCTGTCGCCCATGAGGATGACGGGGCTGTTGGCGTCGGGGGCGACGGGCGTCAGGCCGGCGGCGCCCTTGACGCCGACCAGCCGCAGGGGCAGCTTCTCCCGCGGCGGCTGCTTGGCCTTCGGCAGGTTGCGCCACAGGTCTCCGGATATCTCCACGCTCTGCCAGTCCGCCTCGTACTTCTGATGGGAGAACTTGGCGGGCCAGTCGGCGTTCTTGACGAGGGAGGCGACCTTGCGCGCGGCCAGGACGCAGGCCGAGCCGGACCAGTGCGTGTCCTGCATACAGCACATGCGTTCGCTGCCCTCGCCGTCGGGCTTCTTGGCCCGGGCGGCAAGGAACTCGTCGGTCAGGTCCAGCACCGTCACGCCCTTGTCGCGGAGGAGCTTGTAGAACTCCTGGTGGAACACGTCGAGTCGCGGCGGCACGCCGGCGGCGTCGAGCGGCACGCCGTCCAGCAGCTTGTCGGGGTAGATGAACGCCTTGGGGGGCACGGGCAGGAAGATCAGCTTGATGCCGAGCTTGTCGCACTGCTCGTTGTAGTCGAGGATGGCCGGCAGGGGGTCGGCCAGCTTCTCGCTGCCGCCGCGGTTGACCCTGGCGGCATCGGCGCCCCAGAAGCGGCTCGAAGCAACGTGGCGGACCTCGCCCGCGAAGAACAGCCACCCGTCCTTGCCCGCGATGGTCATCGCCTCCTGCGCGGCGTCGAAGTGCTTCTGTGCCTCCGCGGCGTTGCCTGCCTTGTCGGCCTTGTCGTACGCGGCCATGGCGGCGAAGTAGGCGGCGTTGGCGTCGGCGGTCTTCTTGGCGCAGACGTCGCGGAATTTGGCGGCCAGCGCCGTAACGTCGGGCGCTCCGCCGCGGGCAACCGAAGCGATGGCGGCCAGCGCCAGGAGGATCGGAATGGTCCACTTGCGCATCGGGGGAGCCTTCGAGTCGGGCCCCCGGATCACTGAACTGACCGGGCCGTGCACGGGGCGCGTCTCCTTCATTTCAGCTCCTCACACCATACCGTGGGCACGTCGATGTCCACGTCGGCCAGCTCGCCGCGCCGGACGCTGCCGAACCTGGCCAGCACGTCTTCCCATGGCCGCACGCGGACGGTGACGGTCTGTCCGTCGCTCCACCGGGCCGCGGCCGTCCACTCGTTGTTGCGCATCCCCCAGAGGAAGACAACCGCCTCCGCCCCGCGGACAGTGCCCTTCTCGTCGCGCACGTCCACCAGGTGCAGCGGCATGATGAAGTCCTTGTAGGGGACCTGCCCGGGCCGGCCGGGACGCTCCAGCGCCGCGATCTTGCCCGTGATCTGCACGACCTGGCCCGGCTTGAGCGCGAGTACCTTGCCAGTCGCGACCACGGCGGGGGGGGGCTTGGGGGGCGCCGCGACCTGCTTCAGCTCGATCTTCTGCCAGTCGCCGACGGCCAGCTCCCGCACGGCGAACTGCCAGACGACGACCTTCTTTCCGGCCAGGCGGTCGCGGCCGGCGCGGAGCTCGTCGGCGAGCATCTTCCGCGTGGCGTGCGAGCCGGCGTCGTTGCGGATGATGCTGTCCACGCCGTGACGGAGGTGGAAGCTGAGCCGCTCAGCCAGCCCGGCCGAATCGCCCCAGCCCATCTCCCCGCTGGAGTAGATGTTGGAGAAGCTGTCGCCCAGCAGCAGGACCTGGGCATTGCCGTCGGCCTTCCACGGCCTGCCGCCGGCGTCCAGCACGCGGCGCACGGTGACGGTCTGGCGGGGAAACACGTCCGGCAAGCCGGCGTCGGCGAACCGGCCGAGGCCCAGGGCGCGGTAGAGCCTGCGCACCGGCGGCGTCTTGGCGCACGGCTGGACCATGCCGGCGATATCGCCGGTGTTGGTCACCTCGGCTGGCTGCTCGACCCAGCCGGAGCGATTGGGATCGGAAGCCCCCTCATCGAGCAGAGGCGTCACGGCGCGGGCGAGCATTCCGGCCACGAAGTCCATCGTCTCGGGCGTCCAGTGCGTGTCGGCGCGAAGGTACAACTCGCGCGGGGCGCCGTCGCCGGCGAACTTGCGCGCGATCAGGTGGTCGGCCGGGTCGAGCACGATCGTCCGCCGGGCGCCGGTGAGCTGTTCGTCCAGGCGCCGCTGGAGGGACTCGAAGGACGGGTTGCGCAGGGCCTGGCGGAAGCCCTCGAAGCGCCGCGAGAGCTTCTCGGGGTGGATGACGGGTTTGACCGGCGTGGGCAGCAGCATCAGGCGGATGCCGCGCCGGTCGAGCTGTCGGGCGAAATCGACGATGGCCGGTATCGGGTCGATTACCGGCGGGTCCTGCCATTCCACCTCCGCCTTCTCGCGGCGCGTCACGTGCCGGGCGCTAAGGAAGCCCGGGCCAGTGACGTAGTCCACGCCGGGCCGGTAGAACAGCCAGCCGTCGCGCCCCACGTAGGCCTGCTCGTTACCGACGCCCAGGCAGCCGGCCATGAGACGCTGGACGGGCGCCAGCATCAGGTCGCTCAGGAGCGAATCCTCCTTCAGGGCGTCGGAGTACTCGTTGATGTCGCGGAGGAGGACGCGATTGTTGGCGTAGCGGACGCGGTTCAGCAGCGATGCGGCGCCGCCGCGGGGGCCGGGCGCGCCGCGCACCGCCTGCCAGGCTCGCGGCAGCGAGCGGAAAATGTCGTAGCACCGCGGCAGGTAGGACGACACCGCCGTCCACCGCAGCGAGGGGTTGGCGGCGAACGCCTGGCGGATTTCGTAGACGTGCTGGCTGACCGGCACGGCGAAGACGGTCAGGAAGAAAACCACGATGATCGTCCACGCCACGGACGGGCGCACGTCGGTCTGGCCGATCTCGATCTTGGCGACATCTTCGCGCGTCAGCTTGGTCGTGTCGGTGGCCATGGCAGTCAGAAGATGAAGTAGATGAACGGGTTGAAGGCCTGCGTGGTCAGCGCGGCCACGGCGACCCAGAACGTCACCACGATGAACGCCAGCCGCGGCACGGTGATCCTGCGGGTGAAATCCCACGTCTGCGGGCAGGTCCAGGCGACGGCGGCCGCGGCCGCGAGCATCAGCAGGTAATACGGCTGGTAGATGATGCCGTCGATGGCGGCGGCGCCGCCGGGGGCGGCGTTCAGGCCGACCATGCTCCCGCAGTAGCGCAGGGCGGCGGGCAGGTCCTCGGCGCGGAAGAACACCCACGTGAAGCACAGGATGACGAACGTGGCGGCGATGCGGGCGGCTCGCGGCAGGCGGTGATAGAAGCTCTCCTTGCCGCGCAGGCGCTCCACGATGAGCATGGCCCCGTGGATGCCGCCCCAGATGACGAAGTTCCACGACGCCCCGTGCCACAGCCCGCCCAGGACCATGACGGTCGCCAGGTTCACGTACGTCCGCCGCACGCCCTTGCGGTTGCCGCCAAGCGGGATGTACAGGTAGTCCTTCAGCCACGTGCTCAGCGATATGTGCCACCGCCGCCAGAACTCCGTGATCGACTCGGAGATGTACGGCGAGTCGAAGTTCTTGGCGAACACGAAGCCCAGGATCAGCCCCAGCCCGATGGCCATGTCGCTGTAGGCGCTGAAGTCGTAGTAGATCTGGAAGGCGTAGGCCACCGCGCCCGTCCAGGCGTCGAGGAAGTTGACGCCGGCGGCCTCGAAGGCCACGTCGGCCACCTTGCCACAGGCATTGGCGAGCAGGACCTTCTTGGCCAGGCCCATGCAGATGAACGCGGCCCCGCGGGCGAACTTCTCCGGCGTGTAGGTGCGATGGCGGAGCTGGTCGTCGACCTCCTGGAAGCGGATGATCGGCCCGGCCACGAGCTGGGGGAACATCGACACGTAGCAGGCGAAGTCGACGAAGTTCCGGATGGCCCTGGCGTCGCCGCGGTAGACGTCGATGGAGTAGCTCATCGACTGGAACGTGTAGAAGCTGATGCCCAGCGGGAGGGTGACCTTGAAGGCCAGGTCGAGCTGGAGGCCCGGCAGGCCGAGGGCGCCGGCGGCGGCGTCCCAGCTTCCCGTGGCGAAGTTGAAATACTTGAAGAACCCCAGCAGCGACAGGTTCGAGCAGATCGAGGCGACCAGGGCGATCTTCTGTGCCCGGCTGCGCCGCTCGCCGCGGGCCAGCAGCGGCGTCGGCTGCGACCAGGCGCTGCGACGGAACTGCCCGCTCATCACCAGCCCGCAGATGTAGTCGATGAGCGTGCTGACCAGCATCAGCATCATGAAGAACGGGTTGGCCCACCCATAGAAGACGTAGCTGACGATCGTCAGCAGCAGGTGCTTGGCCCAGCGGGGCACGGCGTAGTAGGTCACCAGTGCCAGCGGGAGGAAGTAGAACAGAAACAGATGGCTGCTGAAGACCATACGTTCCTTCTCGCCATCGGGGCCGGCGCCTGGGGCGCAGAAACCTCTCGCAGCCCACAAGTATAGAACACGTGCGGGTGGCGTGTGGACGACGTTTCGCCCCGAGCTGCGGCGGCCGCGGGCCTTGATTAGGCTCCCCGCCGGGGGTAGGATTACGGCGTGTCCTCCGGGCCGTGGCCCGCCCGGCCGCACGTGGAAAGGAGAAGGAAATGGCGGAGACGCCGCCCAGGCCGCCGGGCGCGACGACGGTCGCGGCCATCGACATCGGCTCGGGTGCCATCCGCATGGTCATCGCGCAGGTGCTGGGCGACCCGCCTGCCAGCGGGCGGCTGGAGGTGCTGGAGCGGGCGCAGCAGCCGATGGCTCTCGGCCAGGACGCCTTCGAGTCCGGTCAGCTCCGCCGGCGGACGATCAATGCCGCCATCGGGGTGCTCAACGGCTTCCGCAAGGTCCTGGACACATACGGCGTCCACCAGGTCCGTGCGGTGGCGACCAGCGCGGTCCGCGAGGCCGCCAACGCCGACGTCTTCGTCGACCGCGTCTACACCGCCTGCGGGCTGGACGTGGAGGTCATCAGCCCGTCGGAGGAAAGCCGCCTGCGGTGGCTGGCCGTGCGCGAGGCGCTGAAGGCCCGCCCCGACGTCGCCGGGCGCGACACGTTGATCGTCGAGGTGGGCGGTGGCAGCAGTTCGCTGACCTTCCTCCACGGCGGGGCGATCGTCACCGCGGAGAACTACCGCCTCGGCTCGGTCCGGCTGACGGAGGCGCTTTCGATCGGCGAGGAGCCGCCGCAGCGGGCGGCCGACCTCATCCGACACCAGATCGCCGGCGTGATGTCGGCCATCGCCGCCTCGATGCCGCTGAAGAAGGTCCAGACCTACGTGGCCATGGGAAGCGAGGCGCGCCTGGCGGCCCGCGAGGCCGGTCAGCCGGCGGGCCCGGAAGGATTGCACGTCATCCGCCGCCGGGCGTTCGACAGGCTGGTGGGCCGGTGCGCCGCACAGGCCCCCCAGCAGCTCGCCAAGCGCTACGACCTGCCCTACGCGGAGGCAGAGACGCTCGTGCCCGGCCTGCTGGTCTACCAGGAACTGCTGCACGCCACGGGCGCCCGCGAGGTGCTCGTGGCCCGCTGCTCCATGCGCGACGGACTGCTGCTCGACGCGGCCCGCCTGGCGGCGGGCAAGGAGGACGAGGAGCTGACGGCCGAGGTGATGCGTTCCGCCGCGTCGCTGGCGGAGAAGTACCGCTGCGACATGCCACACGCCCAGCACGTCACGGAGATGGCGATGCGGCTGTTCGACGAGGTCCGGGCGGGGCACGGGCTGACCGGGCGGCACCGTCTGCTGCTGCGCGTGGCCGGCCTGCTGCACGAGGTGGGGGGGTTCGTCAGCACCCGCGCCCATCACAAGCACAGCTACTACCTCATCGCCAACAGCGAGGTGTTCGGGCTGAACCGCGAAGAGACGGAGATGGTCGCCCTGGTGGCGCGCTATCACCGGCGCAGCGCCCCGAAGAAGACGCACCTGGAGTACATGGCTCTGCCGCGCGACCGGCGCGTGGAGGTCAGCAAGCTGGCCGCCCTGCTGCGCGTCGCCGACGCCCTGGACCGGGGGCACGCCCAGCAGGTCCGCGATTTCCGCCTGGAGCGCCGTCCCGGCGAGCTGGTCATCTCCGTCCCGGGCGCCGGCGACCTGACGCTGGAGCGCCGCGCGCTGGATGGCAAGGCCGCCCTGTTCGAGGAAGTCTTCGGCATGACGGTCCGGCTGGAGGAGGCGCCGCTGGCCGCGCCCAGCCCGGCCGGACCGGAGGGGCGCACGTAAGCGGCCAGGCCCGAGGCAGAGGCAGCACGATGGGCATGGAATCCAAGACGATCGCCGGGCCGAAGGGTCGGGGCGACCTGACCGATCCCGCCCTCTACATCAACCGCGAGCTGAGCTGGCTGGAGTTCAACGACCGCGTGCTCCGCGAGGGGCTCAACGAAGACCTGCCCCTGCTGGAGCGGCTGAAGTTCCTGGCCATCGTCAGCTCGAACCTCGACGAGTTCTTCATGGTCCGCGTGGCGGGGCTGAAGCAGCAGCAGGCCGCGGGTGTGCGCAAGCGCGACGTAAGCGGCCTGACGCCCGCCCAGCAGCTCGCGCGCATCGCCGCGCGCGTCAAGCGGATGGTGGACGAGCAGACCGAGGCCGTCCGCCGGGTGACCGAGGCCCTGGCCGCCAACGGCGTGCGGCTGCTCAGGACGGCTGACCTGACGCCCACCCAGCAGCGCTTCGCACGGTCGCACTTCGAGTCGGAAGTGCTGCCCATCCTCACGCCGCTGGCGATGCAGGAGCTGACGCCGCCGCCCGTCCTGCCCGGCTGCGAGCTGATGCTGGCCGTGCGGACCGCCGCGGCCGACGACGAGCAGGCGCCGCAGCGGATCGTGGTGGTCCCCGTTCCGGCGGCGCTGGGGCGGTTTGTCTCGCTGCCGGGCGAGGAGGGGGTGTACCTGCTGGGCCTGGAGGACCTGCTGGCGGCCCACGTGGGGCAGGTGCTGCCGGGGCGGCGCGTGCTGGGGACGGCGCTGTTCCGCCCGACGCGCGACGCTGACGTGGCGGTGGACGACGACGCGGCGGCCGACCTGCTGGAGGCCCTGGAGCGGGCCGTCGACGAGCGCCTGCGCCGCTGCCCGGTGCGCCTGGAGGTCCGCGCGGGCGCCGACGCGGAGCTGCGCCGCTGGCTGGTGGAGCAGGCCGCCTTGCCGCCGGAGGACGTCTACGAGATCGACGGCCTGCTCGACGCCAAGGCCCTGTGGGAGGTCGCCCTGCGTCCGGGCCTGGAGAAGCTGAAGGTGGCCGACTGGCCGCCCCAGCCGCCGCGCGACCTGGACGAAGGCGAGGACATCTGGCAGGCCGTGCAGGAGCGCGACGTGCTGCTGCTGCATCCCTACGAGTCGTTCGAGCCGGTGGTGCGGCTGATGGAAGCGGCCGCCGACGACCCGAACGTCCTGGCGATCAAGCAGACGCTCTACCGCACCAGCGGCGAGTCGGCGATTGTCGGCGCCTTGGAGCGCGCGGCCCGCAACGGCAAGCAGGTGGTCGCGCTGGTGGAGTTGCGGGCGCGGTTCGACGAGAAGCGCAACATCGGCTGGGCGCGGCGCCTGGAGGACGCCGGCGCGCTGGTCATCTACGGCATCGCCGGCTACAAGACCCACGCCAAGGCCCTGCTCATCGTCCGCCGCGAGCCCCAGCGCATCCGCCGCTACGTGCACCTGGCCACCGGCAACTACAACGAGAAGACCGCACGCCTGTATTCCGACCTGGGCCTGCTGACGTGCGACAACGACGTGGCCGCCGACGCCTCGGCCTTCTTCAACCTGCTGACGGGCCTGTCCGAGCAGGTGGGCTGGACCAAGCTGCGGATCGCTCCCGGCGGCATCCGCGGCCGCTTCTACGAGCTGATCGATCGCGAAGTCGAACTGTCCACGCCCGCCGAGCCGGGGCTGATCCTGGCCAAGCTCAACTCGCTCCAGGACAAGGGCATCTGCCGGGCGCTGTACCGCGCCAGCCAGGCCGGCGTGCGCATCCGCCTGAACGTCCGCGGCATCTGCATCCTGCGACCCGGCGTGCCCGGCGTGTCGGACAACATCGAGGTGGTCAGCATCATCGATCGCTACCTGGAGCACTCGCGCATCTTCTACTTCCGCAACGGCGGGCACGAGGAGGTCTACCTCGGCAGCGCCGACTGGATGAGCCGCAACCTCGACAAGCGCCTGGAGATCCTCTTCCCGCTGCTGGACGAGCGGCTGCGACAGAGGGCCATCGGCTACCTCAAGACGTTCCTGGCCGACAACGTCAAGGCCCGCCGCCTCCTGCCCGACGGGACCTACGTGCCCGTCGAGCGGACCGGCGAGCCCCTGCGGGCGCAGGAAGAGCTCCAGCGACAGGCCGTCGAGGCCGCCAAGGCCGCCAAAGGCCAGATCCGCTTCCGCCCGCTGACGCGCCCGAGCGAATGACGGCAAGCTGCTCCTGCGGGGGGGACGGGCCGAAGCAAATGGATGGCAAGGACGACATGATCTCCAGCGACGAGCGCATCGCGACGTTGAGGCAGCGGTGCCTGTCGCGCAGGTGCCGGGTCTGTCACCGCCAGGAGGTCGCGGCTGCGCAGGCGATGAGGGACACGGCGGGCATCGCGTCCTGGCAGGTCCGCGTGGGGTTGCGGACCCGCAGCCAGTTGTCTGCCATCCGCTTCGCCGTCGACGACCTGGAGCTTGTGATGGGGCGCATGTCGCCGGAGGGGCCCACCGAGGCCGAGCTTTGTGAGGCGCGGGGTTTCCTCAAGGATCTGC
>Ga0172363_10000520_pt1 | contig 29324 bp, 22 predicted proteins | sample LakKivs2_kivu2a2_FD_114541 | JGI IMG/M metagenome (GOLD analysis project Ga0172363, IMG submission 114541) | Sediment microbial communities from Lake Kivu, Rwanda - Sediment s2_kivu2a2 | ecosystem: Environmental > Aquatic > Freshwater > Lake > Sediment | place: Rwanda: Western Province, Lake... | reverse complement strand
CGGGGGCCTCGAATTCCGTCCGCAGGATGTCCAGCGAGGCGATGTACAGGAACGTGCCGGCCCCCAGCGAATCGAACACCGCCTCGAACCACTGCCCGCCGCGCGAGGAGACCAGCGCCTGGACGGCCGTGCCCGACACGATCCCCAGCGGCGTCATGATGGCGAAGAGGACGGTGGGCCCGACGGCCTGCCGCCGGGCCATGCCCGCCCGCTGGAAGCCCACGCCCAGGGCGAAGCCGGCGACGGCCTTGTGGGCCAGGATCGCCGCCAGCACCACCGCCGCGCCCAGCACCGTCGCCTGCGCCCCCAGAGCCAGGCCCACCAGGATCGAGTGCACCGACAGCACCAGCAGCAGGATGAAGGCGTACGGCTGCCGGCTCCCCGGCTGGAACGCCGGGCCGATCTCGTGGTGCGCCCCGACGTACCCGCCCGCCCCGTCGTTCTCGGCCGCGTGCCCCGCCACGATCACCCCCTCGATCAGCAGGATCAGCAGGAACCCCGCGCCGGCCAGCAGGAACGCCAGCGGATAGCCCAGGTCGGGGGCGATGCCGCGGAAGGCCTCGGCCCCGCCGCTCAGCAGGTGCAGCAGCCCGGCCCCGCCCAGCACGCCCGCGGCGAACGTGTCGCCCCACATCATCAGCCGCTCGTGCCCGCCGCCGGCCCGCAGCCGCCAGGGAAGCATCGCCCCGAACAAACCGGTGCACAGCACCACCAGCGCGAAGCCCGCCTTGAGCAGCAGCAGTGCCATCGGGTCTTCCGGCAGCGCCCCCCGCCCGGCGCCATCCCATCCTATCGCCTCCGGCCCGCACGGTCGCTTGCCGCACGCCGGCGGCTACGGTTGAATCGCGATCCAGTTCGGCATGGCGGTCAGGGCGGATTCGCCGCCGAGGAGGCAGGCGAGGTTGAGCAGGTAGGCGGCCCCGGCCAGGCGCGCGCTGCGGCGCTGCCCGCGCGAGGCGGCACGCAGCAGGTCCACCGCGGCCGCCGCCGACAGGCCGTCCTGCCCGACCGCGGCGCCGAGCAGTTCCAGACCGCTTCGGCCGCCTGCGGGCACCGGCGGCATGGCGGTGTCGTCGCCGCCGCCGTGCAGCAGGTCGGCCAGCGTCTTGGGGCGCGGCAGGACGAGGATGTAGCTGCTGGTGATCTTCGCCTCCTGCTGTGCGGCCGCGAGGGCCTCGCGCAGGCCCCCGACGGCGTCGATCAGGCCGTTGCCGGCCGCCTGGCGTGCGGTGAAGACCCGCCCCTGCGCGACGGCGTCGAGGTCCTTGATGCGCTTGCCGCGGCCGGCCTTCACGCGGGTGACGAACTGCTCGTAGGTGCGTTCGGCCAGCTTTCGCATGGCGGCCTCTTCGGGGGCGGTCCATTCGCGGCTGGCGCCGAGGCCGGCGTTGCGGCCGCGCGCGATCTCGTAGGTGGAGATCTTCAGCTTCTCCAGCAGGCCGCGGATGGCCAGCTTGCCGCTGATGACGCCGATGCTGCCGGTGAGCGCCGCCGGGTCGGCCAGCACCTTCGGGGCGCCCACGGCGACGTAGTACCCGCCGCTGCCGCCGACCTGGGCGATGCTGGCGATGACGGGCTTCTTGCGGGCGCAGGCGGCGACGGCCTGGTAGATGCGCTCGCTGGCCGACGCCGAACCGCCCGGCGAGTTGACGCGGAAGATGACGGCCTTGACGCGCGGCTCGGCGGCCGCCTCCTCGAAGCACTTCACCAGCGTCCGCGCCCCGGCCAGACGCTGGCCCAGCAGGGCCTCGCCGCTGCTGCCGGGAACGATCATCCCCTCGGCGTGGATGATGGCGATGGTGGGGTCTTTCGCCTCTTCCTTCGGCGGCCCGGCCAGCACCAGACGCATCAGCGCGAACGGATTGGACAAATCGACCGCCTCCTGCTCCTTCCTGCCGTAGTCGGCCAGCCAGATTGCCGGGCCGCGATGGTCCCTGCCCGCCGCCGTCGACACGTGCGCGCGCCAGTCCGCCGCGGCGACCAGGCCGTCCACGAGGCGGCCCCTGGCGGCCGCCTCCGCCGACAGCGGGCCCTCGTCAATCGCCTTCCGCGTCTGCTCGGCCGTCAGGTGCCGCTGGCGGGCGATCTGCCCGCAGAGCTGGTCGTACAGGTCGTCGAAGATCTTGTCGAACTCGGCCTTCAGCTCGGGCGACGGGGCGGTGCGGCAGAACGGCTCGGCCGCCCCCTTGAACCGCCCGATCTGGATCATCTGCGGCGTCACGCCGATCCAGTCCAGCGTGCCGCGGAAGAACATCGCCTCGCCGCCCAACCCCACCAGCCCCAGCGTGCCGGACGGGTCCATCGTCACGTGCCGCGCCGCCGAGGCCACCAGGTAGTCGCTCGCGTCGGCGTCGCCAAGCTGGGCGTAAACGGGTTTGGCCTCGTCCAGCCGCCGAACCGCGTCGGCCAGCTCCTGCGCCTGCGCCCAGCTCATCGCCGGCGAGTCGATCTCCAGCGCCACGGCCGTCACGCTCTCGTCGTTGCGGGCCTTGCCCAGCCGCAGGAGCCAGTCGCGCAGCGTCATGGCCGCGCCCTGCCCGAACAGCGACAGCTCCGGCGGGGCGCTGAGGACCTCGCCGGCCAGGCGGATGTGTGCGACCTTGGCGGCCGCCTCTTTCGCCGCCGCCGCCGTCGTCAGCTCCACCTTCTTCACCGGCGGCGTGCGCTTGGGGCGGGCCTTTGGCGCCTTCGGCGCGGCGCTGGCGCCCGCCGCCAGCACGCACGTCAGAAGAAACACCCCGATGGGCCCGAGCCATTGCTGCTTTGCGATCATGAAGGCATCCTTCCAGTTCGACGACGTTAGGCCGCTCCCGGCGAGCGGCGACGCTGCGCCAAACGCCCGCGTGGGACCTCGTATTGTATCGGCCTGCGCGGCGCGCGACCAAGTACAATGGCCGCATGTCCCCGCGGCGGCGCGACGAGCCGATGGCCGTAAAGCACTGGAGCTTCGCCGGCCTGATACTGACCTACTGGTGCGGCGCGGAATGCGCCTCGTGCTACCTGCGCTGCTCGCCGCGGCGCGGCGGCTGGATGTCCGTCGAAAAGGCCCTGGAGCTGTGGGAGCACCTGGCGGCGGCGTCGCCACACGGCTGCCGCATCCACCTGACCGGGGGCGAGCCGTTCGGCGACTGGCCGAGGCTGATCGAAGTCTGCCGGCGCGCCGCCGCGGCGGGGCTGCGGCCGCTGGAGAAGGTGGAGACCAACGCCTTCTGGGCGGCCGATCGCGCCGAGGCGGTCGATCGCCTGCGTGCCCTCGACGCGGCGGGAATGGGCAGGCTGGTGATCTCGGCCGATCCGTACCACCAGCAGTATGTGCCGATTGAGCGTTGCCGGCTGCTGGCGGGCGCGGCCGAGGAGGTGCTCGGCGCGGCGCGGGTCCGCGTGCGGTGGCGCGACTGGCTGACGGAGGGCTTCGACACGGGCGGGATGGGCGATGCGGAGCGAGCCGCGCTGTTCGCTCGCTACGCGGCCGGCTGCCGCGACAGGCTGACGGGCCGAGCGGCCGACGCGCTGGCGCCGGGGCTTTCACGCAAGAGGCCCGCCGAGCTTGCCGATAGTCCCTGTCGTGAGGCGCTGCTGCGGAGCCGGCACGTCCACGCCGACGCCGACGGGCTTCTGTGTCCCGGCACGTGCGCCGGGATCGTGCTGGGCGTGGCCGGCGGGGCCGAAAGCGTCGCGGACGTGTGGCGGCGGCTGGAGGGCGACTGGTTCTCGCGGCCGGTGGTGGGCGCTCTGGCGGCGCAGGGGCCGGCGGGGCTTGCGGCGGAGGCGCAGGCGGCGGGGTTGGTCCCTCGCGACGGCTACGCGAGCAAGTGCCATCTTTGCTGGGACGTGCGGCGGTGGATGTCGCGGCGGGGGGCGGGCGGCGGCGAGTTGGGGCCGGCGTGGATGTACGAATAGCCGGCGGAGGGCGAAACCTTCTGTGGCATTGCGTGTCCAATATGTGTATAGTGACATGACTAGCGCCTCGGCGGGCCGGGATGAAGCGACGGCACTTCCGCAGCGGCCGGCGGGGGCGTGAGCAGCGCAGCCAATTCCAGGCTTTCCGCGAATGTCTGAGCAGCGTGCGAACAATTCCGCGGCGTCAGTGGACACCGAGCTGGGGCGCGTGGTCGTCGAGCAGCGTCTGGCCACGCCGGAGGAGGTCCATCGCTGCCAGGCGCTTCAGGCGACCGAGGCAGCCAACGACAGGACGATGACGCTGGCGTCGCTGCTGGTGCGCGAGGGGGTGGTCACGCGGCGGCAGATCGAGCGGGTGAAGCAGGCGATCGAGGCCAGCCGCGGCCAGCAGATCCCCGGCTACCAGATCCTTTCGAAGCTGGGCAGCGGGGCGATGGCGACGGTGTTCAGGGCGCGGCAGATAAGCCTGGACCGCGTGGTGGCGATCAAGGTGCTGCCCAAGAGGCTCTCGGAAAGCCCCGACTACGTGGAGCGGTTCTACAAGGAGGGCAAGGCCGCCGCCAAGCTCAACCACCCCAACATCGTCCAGGCCATCGACGTCGGCGAGGTGGGCGGGTACTACTACTTCGTGATGGAGTACGTGGAGGGCCGGACGCTCTTCGACGACCTGGCGGCCGGGAAAGTGTTCTCCGAGGCCGAGGCGCTGGACATCGTCATCCAGATCGCCCGCGCGCTGGAGCACGCCCACCAGCGGGGCTTCGTCCACCGCGACGTGAAGCCCAAGAACATCATGCTCACGCCGCAGGGCGTGGCGAAGCTGGCCGACATGGGCCTGGCGCGGGCGACCTCGGACGCCCAGGCCGCTCAGGCCGAGGCGGGCAAGGCCTTCGGCACGCCGTACTACATCAGCCCCGAGCAGATCCGCGGCGAGGTGGACATCGACTTCCGCGCCGACATCTACTCGCTGGGCGCCACGCTGTATCACCTGGTGACCGGGCAGGTGCCCTTCGACGGGCCGACACCCGCCGCCGTCATGCACAAGCACCTCAAGGAGCCCCTCGTCCCGCCCGACCACCTCAACACCGCCCTGTCGGCCGGGCTGGGAGAGGTCGTCGAGGTCATGATGGCCAAGGACCGCAATCAGCGCTACAGCGCCACCAGCGACGTGCTGGTGGACATGCAGGCGATCGCGGCCGGACAGCCGCCCCTGCTGGCGCGCAAGCAGATTGACGCCCGGGACCTGACGGGCCTGGCCGTCGACGCGGGGGCTGGGGCCGGCCGCCAGGCGCTGTCGGAAACCGTCGAGATGCCCGCCTCGCGCAGCCTGAACGTCTGGACGGTGGTGCTGGTGGTGGGGCTGGCGCTGAGCATCCTGCTCAACGTGCTGTTCATCGTCCTTCTGGCGTCGTGAGCGGCGCCCATCGCGGCGCCGCGCCACGAACCGCCGCGTGTCGCGGCGGACGCCTTGGCACAGCGCGCGAGTTCCCCAGGTACCCGCCGCGACACGCGGCGGCTCCGTGCCCCGGGCGTTGACGTTTCGCGCCGGGCTGGTAGGCTTGTCCGCATGGCGGAACGGACGGCATACATCGCCCTCGGCTCGAACGTGGGCGACCGCGGGTGGACGCTGCTTCAGGCCCTCAAGCGGATCGACGCGCTGGCGGGCGTGGAGATCCGACGGATATCGCAGTTCATCGAGACGGCACCCGTCGGCGGACCGGCCGGACAGGGCGATTACCTCAACGCCGCCGCCGAAGTCGCCACCACGCTGGCGCCGCAGGAGCTCCTGTCGGCCCTGCAGGACATCGAGCGGGCGCTGGGGCGGCGGCGAGAGCAGGAGCAGCGCTGGGGCCCTCGCACCTGCGACATCGACCTTCTGCTGATGGACGGCCTGGTGGTCAGCACCGACACGCTCACGCTGCCGCACCCGCGGATGCACCAGCGCCTCTTCGTCCTGCGCCCGCTGGCCAGCATCGCCGCACAGGTGGTCCACCCCGTGCTCGGCAGGACGATCGTCGAACTGCTGGCTGACGCGGAGGTCAGCAAGTGAGCGCCGGCCTGATCAGCGTCGTCGGCCCGCCGGCGTCGGGAAAGACCACGCTGGCCGAGATGCTCGCCGAGGCCCTGCCGGCTGCGCTGCTCCGCGAGGACTACGAGGGCAACCCGTTCCTGGCCGACTCCTACACCGGGGCCGCCGACGCCCGGCTGCCGGCGCAGCTCTGGTATCTGCTCAGCCGGGTCAGCCAGCTTTCGGCGGCGCGCTGGCCGGGCGAGGGGCTGTTCGTCAGCGACTACGGCTTCTGCCAGGACCGCCTCTACGCGCTGCAGCGTCTGGCGGCCGAGGACCTGCGGGCCTACGAGCCGGTCCACGCCCACCTGTCGAAGCTGGTCCGCCGCCCGGACGTGCTGGTCCACCTCGACGCGAAGCCCGCGTCGCTGCTGGAGCGGATCGCCCGCCGCGGGCGCCCCTTCGAGCGGGTGATGGACGAGGCGTTCCTGGCCGCGATGCGCCGGGCGTATGATGGCGTTCTGCGCGAGGCGGACTGCCCGGTGGTCGTGGTGCGCAGCGACGAGGCGGACTTCCGCCGGGCGGGCGTGCTGGGCGAGATTGTCGAGCAACTGCGGGGGCACCTGGATCACTCAAGTGACCAGGCCAAGGGGACCGACCGATGGAAGTGATTCGAACGATTGACGCGATGCGTTTGCTGTTGGTTGGGAGTGCCAAGTTGCGATGAAGCTGCCTGGCGCCGACAAGGCGATCATTGCCCCGGAGAAGCTTCGGGACTACCTGCTCAATCCTGGCCACCGGCGGGGCGGCCCGAAGGCGAGACTCCTGCAATCGTTCGGCTACCGCCGCGACGAGTGGCGCCGGTTGGACAGAGACCTGCGCGACCAGCATCTGGGTTGCGAGGTCGCCCAGGTCTTGCAGGGCGACTACGGGGTTCGCTATGACATCGTCGGGCCGATCAGGACCCCTTGCGGCAGAAGCCTTCATGTGCGCAGCATCTGGCAGATCGACACTGGCATGTCGGTCCCGCGGCTGATTACAATGGTACCGGAGTGACGGCGATGCGGCATGAGCTGTTTCAGGACGTGATCCTGACGCGCGACCTCCCGGAGCAGGGGTTGCTTGCCGGCGACATCGGGACCGTCGTCGAAAGGCACACGGCGCCCGGCCGCGAGGACGGCTACAGCGTCGAGTTCTTCGACATGACGGGACATACCATTGCTGTCGTCACGGTGTCAGGAAGCGCTCTGCGTGCGCCCACGAAGGCGGACCGGCCCACGGTCCGCGCGATGGCACGTTGACCGGCGCGGCTATTCCCCCCCCGCGAACAGGCCGCAGATATTCCCCCTCGTGCCGCAATCGCATAGTCTGCCCGGACCACGCGGCGCTTCATTGCGGAGCGATACGGGAAGCACGGGACCGACCGATGAAAGTGATCCGAACGATTGACGCGATGCGGCGGTTCGTCCGGCGGGCCAAGGGCGAGGAAAAGCTCGTGGGCTTCGTGCCGACGCTCGGCGGGCTGCACGAGGGGCACTTCAGCCTGTTCGACGCGGCCGCGGCCGACTGCCCCGTCGTCGTGGCCAGCATCTTCCTGAACCCCACGCAGTTCGCGGCGACGGAGGACCTGGCCAGCTACCCGGCCGACGAGCGGGCCGATCTGGCCGCCTGCCGCGCCCACGGGGTGTCGGCGGCGTTCGTGCCGGCCGTCGCCGAGATGTACCCCGACGGCCCGGCCCAATGCCTGACGAGCGTTGCGGTGGCGAAGCTCGGCGAACACCTGTGCGGGCGCAGCCGCCCGGGGCACTTCGCCGGCGTCTGCACGGTGGTGCTGAAGCTGCTGAACATCGTGCAGCCGGACCGGGCGTACTTCGGCGCCAAGGACTACCAGCAGGCGGCGATCGTGCGGCGGATGGCGGGCGACCTGAACGTGCCGGCGGCCATCGTCGTCCGCCCGACGGTGCGGGAGGACGACGGCCTGGCGCTCTCGACGCGCAACCGCTACCTGACGGCTGAGCAGCGCGGGCAGGCGGCGGCGCTGCACGCGGCGCTGAAGCTGGGCGAGCGGATGCTGGCTGCCCCGCCGGTGAGCGGCGCCGAGGTGGCCGCCGCGATGCGGGCATATCTTTCCGAACACGCGCCGGCGGGGAACGTAGATTACATTGAGCTTGTCGATGCGGACACGCTGGCGCCCGTGGAGCGGCCGGCGGGGCGAGTGTTGATCGCCCTGGCGGTGAAGTTCGGCCGGGCGCGGCTGATTGACAGCCTGCTGGTTGACGCGGGGGGGCCGCGGCGGTAGGTTCCCCGCGGGCCGCGGGCGCCGCGGCCGGCGAGGCGCACGAACGAGATGCTGATCAAGGTCCTTCGAGCGAAGATTCACCGTGCGACGGCCACCGGGGCCGAACTGGACTACGTCGGGTCGATCACGATCGACGGGCGGCTGCTCGAGGCCGCCGGGATCGTGCCCGGCGAGTGCGTGCTGGTGGCCGACCTGGCCAACGGCACGCGGCACGAGACGTACGTGGTGGCCGGGGCGCCGGGCAGCGGGGAGGTGACGATCAACGGCGCCGCGGCGCGGCTGGTGGCGCCGGGCGACAGGCTCATCATCATGGCCTTCGCGTACGTCGAGGTGCGGGAGGCGGCCGCCCTGCGCCCGAAGATCGTCCTGGCCGACGAGCGGAACCAGCCGGCGCGGATGTTGTGAAGCACGTGGCACAACTCTCGCAATTGCGGGTCGTCGTGAATCGCTGAATGCTGCAGATCATCGTTGATTTCGGCACGCGGAGCATCCTGGGCCTGGAGCTGCCGCTGCGCATCTACGGCTACGGGCTGATGCTCGTGCTGGGGTTCCTGGCGGCCATCCTGCTGGCCCAGTGGCGCGCGCGCCGCGCGGGGGAGGACCCCGAGCACGTCAGCCGCATCGGCCTGCTGAGCCTGCTGGGCGGCATCGTCGGCTCGCGGGCGGCCTACATCATCCAGCACCCCGACAGCTTCGACGGCATCGGCGCGATGCTCAACGTCACCAGCGGCGGGTTGATCTACTACGGCGGCGTGATCCTGGCCGCCGCGCTGGTCGTGGCCTACCTGCTGGCCAAGCGCCTGCCCGTGCGGCGGTACCTGGACATCGTCGCCGCCAGCCTCATGATCGGCCTGGCGTTCGGGCGGGCCGGCTGCACGCTCAACGGCTGCTGCTTCGGCGCGCCATGCGACGACCACTGGCCGCTGGGCCTGCGATTCCCGATGTTCAGCCGCCCCCTGATCAAGCTCGACGGGCGGGCGAACCCGTTCTCGGCCGACACGATGGCGCCCACCCCGCCGTACGCCTATCAGCTCAGCCCGCAGCGCCGCCCGTGCGACCGGGTGCGTCCGCCGCCCGCGCTGCTCAGCCGCTGCCAGGACGTGGTGATGAAGGTGCCCGGCGGACAGTTCCCGACGGTGACGGCCGTCCATCCCCCGCGCTACCTGCACGGGCGGCTGCACAACGACCAGACGGTCATGTGGGCCGACCCCAACCGCGAGGCGATGGCGCGGAGGGCCTTCTATGCCCTGTCCGGCGGCGACGGGCGGCTGGACGAGGGCGAGTGGCAGGCGGGCGTGGCCGCCGGGGCCGGCCTGCTGCGGGGCAGCGAGCGCTGGGACGACGTCGTCTGCCGCGACGGCCAGACGGCGCTGGCCTTTGCCGACGTCTGGACGTACCTGTCGGACCGGCGGCAGCGGTTCGACACGAACGGGGACGGCCGGCTGGACCAGGACGAACGCGCCGCCGCCAACGCGGTGCTTCAGGCCGACGAATACGCCGCGGCGTCGGCGGCGCGAAGCCTGCCGACGAAGCCCGCGCAGGTGCTGGGAATGGTCAACGCCCTGCTGCTGGCGGGGCTGCTGCTGGGTTTCCATCGGCTGCGGCGGCGGGAAGGGCAGGTCTTCGCCCTGCTGCTGGTCCTTTACCCGCTGACGCGGTTCGTCCTGGAGAGCATTCGCGCCGACAACCCGCACAATTTGCTGGCGGGAACGCTGACGCATAATCAGTATACTTCCCTTGCCGTAGTGACGATAGGAATCCTGATGTGGCTGGTGCTGCGGCGCCTGCCGGCGGCGGGCCGTCCGCCCGTGGCACTGCCGCAGAAGGCCGATGTCTCGGTGGCCCCGGCGTCCGGCCGGCGGAATGACACACGTTAGGACTGAACCGCCCCTTGCGGGCAAAGGAGCAATCATGAAGCGATGGTTGACGTTGGGTGTGGCGGCGCTTGCGGTCTGTCCGGCGGCGGCACCGGCACAAGGCAACTTCCTGGAGGACATAGCCGCCAAGTACTCCAACGCCGTGGCGGTCGTCCAGTACACGTTGGCCATAGAGACGGGCGACCGCATCGTCTCCGGGGAGGCCATCTGCATCTCCTCCGCCAACGGGCTGGGCGTGTTCCTGACGGCCGCCCTGGACCCCCAGATGCAGACCAGCCAGCTCAAGGACTTCCAGTTGGTCTGCCCGGGTCCGGAGGGCAAGACCATCAAGGCCAAGCTGCTGGGCGTCGACGCGTGGACGGGGCTGGGCTTCGTGCAGTCGCTGGAGAAGCACGACTGGCAGGTGGTGCAGTTCTCGGCCAGTTCGCGGCTCAAGCTCGGCCAGCAGGTCGGCTCGATCGGCGTGCTGGTGGCCGACCCGGCCCACCCGGTTTGCGTGGGCACCGCCTACGTCGGGGCGATGCTTCGCGTGCCGGGCGACCTGGTCTACGTCACCGGCGGTCGGCTGACGGGGGCCTGCTCGCCAGTGTTCACCTCCGACGGGCGGGCGGTGGGGATCGTCGGCCAGCAGCTCTTCCTGGGCTACCAGACCCCCACGCGGCAGGGCATGGCGGGCCTGCAGCTCCGCAGCGGCCAAGAGGCGGCCTTCTTCACCCCAGTCGAGGAGTTCGTCCACGTCCTCAAGAGCATCCCCTCCGACGGGCAGGCAAGTCGGCTGGCATGGATCGGCGTCAACAAGTTCGAGGCCGTCACGCCGGAGGTCGCCGACGCCCTGAAGCTGACGCAGCCGGCCATCAAGGTCGATGAGGTCATTCCCAACGAGCCGGCCGCCAAGGCCGGACTGGGCAACCGCGACATCGTCGTGGAGCTGAACGGCCAGCCGATTGAGAAGCTGGCGACCCCGCAATTGACCGTGCAGAACTTCGTTCGCCTGCTGACGCGCATGCCGGAAGGCACGAAGGTGGCGCTGAAGGTCCTGACGGGCGCCAAGCCGCGGGAGGTGGCCATCACGCTGGGGCGGATGCCCAAGCGGCCGGCCGAGGCCGAGCGTTACTTCAACCGCGCCCTGGGCCTGCTGGTCCGCGAGAAGGTCCCTCTCGATGAGTACCTCGGCAAGAGCGAGACCGCCCGCGTGCCGGGGCTGCTGGTCATGGGCGTGGTGAAGGACAGCCCCTCGGCCGACGCCGGCCTGCGAGGCGACGATCTGATCACCAACGTCAACAACCAGCCGGTCAAGACCCGCGAGGTGTTCGCGCAGATCGTGGAAAAGTCGCTCGCCGCCAACCCCAAGGCGGCGATCAACTTCCTCGTCCGGCGCGGCCCCGACGCGCAGGTGATCGTCGTCAAGCCGGCGGAGTAGGCCGCCGCGACGCGGAGAAACGGGCGTGCGAGTGGTTCTCTATGGGGCGGCGCTGCTAAGCCTGCTGGCGATGCCCGCGGCCCGGGCCGGGCCTGCGCCTCCGGCCCGGAGCGCCGACGAGGAGCGGCACCTGGCGGCGGACAGCTTCCGCTGGTCCGCCGTTCAGATGGCCGCCATGCCCGCCTCCACGCCCGCCCGGGCGGCACGGATGGTCGTGCTCTGCCGCTTCGCCGACCGCCTGTGGCCCGGCGAGCCGCAGACGAAGCTGCTCCTGGCCGACATTGACTACGCCGCCGGCGACCGCGCCGCCGAGGCCGCTGCGCTGGCCGACTACCTGCGCGCCTTCCCCGCCGACCACGCCCGACAGGTGCGCTGGATGCAGGCCAGCCTCGTCCCGCTCAACACCGCCCGGCAGAGGATCGACTTCCTCAAGGCCCAGACGCAGCGGGACGATCTGGCCCCGGCCGTCCGGGCCGTGATGTTCAGCGCCCACGCGCGCATCGCCTACGGCCAGGGCGACCTCGCCGGCACCGCGGAGCTGGCGGACAAGGCACTGAAGCTCGACCGGTTCTGCCCCGACGCCTTGCGGCTTCAGGCGCTTCTGCGCAAGGACCCCACGCCGGCGGAGCGGCTGGCGACGCACCTGGGGCTGTTGCAGGGCGATTGCCGCGACTGGACGCAGGCGTGGCAGGCGGGCGTGGTGCTGTCAGAGGCCGGCCTGCACGCCGACGCGCTGGGCTTCTACGAGCACGCCTGGCGGGCGGCGGCCGCGGGCGAGGGGCCCAAGGGCCGCCCCGAGGCCCTGACCGTGCAGTACTGCAACGCCCTGCTCGACGCCGGCCAGCCGCAGAAGGCGATCTCGGAGTTCGGCGCGGCCGCCGCCGGCGGGGGCAACCGCATCGACCTGATGTCCCTGCTGGTGGAGGCCTATCGCGCCGCAGATCAGCAGGCCAAGGCGGCCGACCTGGTCCGGGCCATGGAGGCGCATTACCGGGCCTCCAGTCGCGGCGCCGTCCTCAGCCTGCCCGCCGAGGCCGAGCTCGGGTGGTTCTACGTCGCGACGGCGGACCGGGCCGAACTGGCCCGCACGCACGCCGAACTGGCCCTCAAGGGCGACCCCAACAACGTCGTCTACCGGCGGATCATGGGCGTGGTCGACCTGCTTGGCGGCAGGCGCGACGAGGGACGAAAACGCCTCGAGCCGCTGGTGGACAAGGACCTCTACGCGGCCGTGTATCTCGCCCGCGACTACGACGCGGCCGGGCAGGCTGCCGACGCCAGGCGGGTCATCCTTGCCGGCGCCGCCCTGACCCGCAGCGGGCCGGCATACCGGCAGCTCGCCGCTCTGGCCAAACGCCTGGCCGTCGAGCTGCCTGCCGTTGCGGGCGCGGCGGCGATGGCCGAGGCACTCAAGCGATTTGACCGCCGCTACCTCCAGGCCGTGCAGGAACCCGAGAAATTCCTGCGCGTCTCGGTGCGCGCGGCGCAGACACCCGTCGCCTGCGGCCAGCCGATTGCGCTGGAGGCCACGCTGACCAACATCGGCTCCATCGACCTGCCCGTCGGGCAGGAGGGGCTGTTGTGTGCGACGATGGCCTTCCAGGCCGTCGCCGGAACGGGGCCGGGGCTGTCGGCCGCGAGGTTCACCGACCTCCCCACGGCCGTCTGGCCCGCGCCGCGGTACCTTCGCGCCGGCCAGAGCGTGAGTTGCGAGGTCCGTCTGGACGCGGGCGGCCTGGCCGAGACGCTCGCCCGTCGCCCCCTGGAGGACCTGAGCATCTCCACCGCCGGCGTGCTGGACCCGGTGGCCCCCGGTCGCAGCTCGCTACCGGGGCTGAAGGCCGACGCCGTCGTCATCGCCCGCACGGGGCTGCTGGGCGACCTGCGGGGACAGAAACCCGCCGACCTGCCGGCCGCCTACCGCCGCCTGCTCGGTCGCATGGTCGGCCAGATCCGCCGCGGCACGCTGCCCCAGCGGATGCTGACGGCCAGGCAGATCGGCTCGCTGCTGGCGTACGCCCGCGAGGTGGAGCTGGCCCGCGCCCGCCCGCCGGAAGGCCTGGCCGGCGCCATCGACAAGATGGTCCTGCTTTCGATGATGCGGGCGGTGCTGGGCGATCCGTCGCCCGCCGTTCGGCAGGAGATGGTCGCCGCCCTGGCCCCCGCGCCGCTGGACGCGACGACCGTGGCCGTGCTCGCCCCCGCCGTCGGCGACGCCGCGCCCATGGTCCGCTGCCGCGCGATCTCGCTGCTGGCGGGCGCACGCACCGAAGGCTACGAGACGCTGGTGAATCATTTCGCCGCCGACAGCGACGAGCTCGTCCGCGCCATGGCAGCCGCGCTGAAGCCGTGAGCCGGCCCGGGGCCGGATGCCGGCCCCCTCGTGTGGCTCAGATGAGCGACGCCGTCATGTCCGGGCGTTTCTCGCTGCCGACGTCGGCAAACAGGAAGGCCCGCAGCATTCCGGCGAAGAGCCAGGCGCGGGCCTCCGACAGGAGGCTTTCGGGACGGGCGCCGAGAAAGGCGCCCATGTCCGTCACGAACTGCCTTGGCTGGTCAGGAAGGCGCATCACCTCGTGTCCGACTTCGTGGGCCACCACGCCAAGGACGACGGCCCCCGCTCGCCGGGCGCCCCCCGGCGGATTGCCCAGCCGTATGCTGCTGTAAAGGCTGGCGTCTATCGCGATGAACGGCCTGCCGCCGCTTCGCCACTGGCCCAGCCACGAGACGTACCCCTGCAGGAGCGAGCGGTTGACGGGCAGGCAGGCGTCGATGGTCGTGGATGCCTTCACGGCGGCCTGCAGGTCCCGCAGACGGAGCAGGTCCAGCGGATGCACGTTTTGTTTGCGGGCGCGCGTCAGGAAGAGGATCGCCTGCTCGATGGCCCGGACGCGATCGCGGCTTGCCAGGAGTTGGCCGAACCGGGAGTTGCCCATCGCCCTTGGCTCCCCTCACCTCTGGGGTTTGGACGGAAACCTGCCCAGGCACTCGGCGCAGTGATGGAGGTGGACCACCGCCCGTTCGAGGGCCGCCTGTTCCTCGTCTCTGGAAGCCTTCCGGCGGGCGCGTTCGGCACGGCGTTCCGTGGAGCCGGCTGCCTCGGGCGCTCCCGTGGCCGCCAGCAGCCCCACGCCGCTGGCCGTCAGCTCAACGAACGCCTGATGGATTTCGGCATCCGACAGCTCCAGAGGGAACAGTTCGTCGATGGGTATGCCCAGCAGGATGCCAAGCAACTGCAGCTCGGGCGAGGCGAAAAGCGCCTTGCCCGACTCCAGCGCCTTCAGGCGCCGGATGCTGATGCCCGTCTGGTCCGACACTTCCTCGAGCGGAATATCGAGCCTCGCCAGCGCCGCGGCCATCCGGGCGGCGAACTGCCGCGACTTCTCCCACGGGTCCACGTCGTGTGCCGCCATCTTCATGCTCGCCAGCCCGGCTCCGCCACGGGCGTCTCCATTATCGTCCGGCCGCGCCGGCCGTCAACAGGCATTCTACACCGCCGCGGCGTTGGGGAGTGCACGACCGTAGTTGCGGGGGGCATCACGAGTGCGGACCGGCCATATGGAGACCCGGATACACCCAGCCCCTCCGTCAGGCCGCTGGTCAAGAGTTCTTTCTGCCATTCAAACCTCTATACCAGTGCGGCGGCAGACGGCCTTCAGGCCGCGACGCCGCTTTGGCTGGCGACGCCGCCCGCGCGCCGGGGGTCTGCCGGAAGCGCCGGGCAAAGCCAAAGCGGCGTCGAGACCGCCGCACCCCAAAGACAACAGGCCCACCGCACCAGCGGGTGTAGTCTCCGCAACTGCGGCCGTGCACCCACTGCGAGGTCGGCCCTGGAAGGCTGGTGCCCGATGCCGTAGACTGCGCGGTGATGCGCAGGGAACGGACCATGCGTTCAGCGCCGGCCGGGCCGGTGTGCCCCATGTTGCTTGCCTGTTCGATCGCGGCGGTCGCGGGCGGCTGGCCCCCTCCGGCCGCCGCCGACTGGCCACAGTGGCGCGGGCCGACGCGCGACGGGCGTCTGCCGGCCGGGCAGCGCCTGCCCGCCGCGCTGGCCGCCGGGCCGGAGATCATCTGGCGCGTGGCGTGCGGCGGGGGGTTCGCCTCGCCCGTGCTGGCCGGGGGAAAGCTGTTCCATTTCGACTGCCGCGACGGCAAGGAAACGCTGCACGCCCTGGACGCCGCGAGCGGCCGGACCATCTGGTCGGCGCCCGTCGACGAGACGTTCAAGGACGGCTTCGGCACCGGCCCGCGGTGCACGCCGCTGGCCGACGGCCAGCGCGTCTTCGCGCAGTCCTGCCGCGGGGAGCTGCAATGCCGCGCCGCCGACGACGGCAAGCTGCTGTGGCGGACGAACTACGTCGCGGACTTCGGGGCCGTGTTCATCGGCGAGCGCGGATCGGCGGTCGGGGCGACCCGGCACGGCAACAACGGCTCGCCTGTCATCGACGGCCAGCATCTCATCGCCCCCGCCGGCGGGGCCAGCGGGGCCGGCCTGGTGTGCTTCCGAAAGGCCACCGGCGAGGTGGTCTGGAAGGCCGGTGCCGACCCGGCCGCCTACGCCTCGCCGGTGGTGGCCGAGCTGGCGGGGCGGCGACAGGTGGTGTCGTTCAGCGCGGCCGCGGTCGTGGGCGTGGACGCCCGCGACGGGGCGCTGCTGTGGCGCGTGCCGGTCAAGACGAGCCTGGGCCGCCACTGCGTCACGCCCGTGATTGCCGGCGATATCGTGGTGGTCGGCTCGTACCAGGCCGGGCTGCTCGGCATCCGCGTCCGCCGCGCCGGAGAGACCCTCGCCGCCGCGGTCGCCTGGACCGACAAGGACCTGTCGCCCAACGTCTCCACGCCGGTGGTCATCGGCGAGCGCTTCGTGCTCGGGCACGGCAGGGGGCGGTCGCTGTTCTGCGTCGAGGCCGACGGCGGCAAGGCGGCCTGGACGAAGGCCGACGCGGTCGCCTGCCCCCCCGGCCGGGCCGCGGCGGCGCTGCTCACCGACGGGCGGCGCGTGCTGATGCTCGGCCAGGCGGGCGAGCTGGCGCTGCTGGCCGCCGACGCCGGCCAGTTCCGCCTGATCGGCACGGCCAAGGTGTGCGGACCGACCTGGTGTACCCCCGCCCTGGCGGACGGGCGGCTGTACCTGCGCGACGAGAAGTCCCTGCTGTGCGTGCGGCTGGGCGGCGGAACCGAATGACGCGGGGCACACGCGTGCCCGCGGCCGCCGTGCCGCCTTCGCGGCCGGCGCGGGCGGGCATCAGAGGATGAACCGCCACGGGCGGACGTTGGAGCGGTAGTAGGCCTTCTGCCCCTCCGGTCCCCAGCTTCCGGAGAACTGCATCCAGCCGCTGGCGCCGTCGGCGGCCAGCCATTTCAGCGGCAGGCGGGGGCAGTAGGGGTTGAACTGCTTGCCTTCCCAGTACTGCTCGAAGTGGACCAGCGAGAACGGCCCCCACGGCTCGGGGGCATCCAGGACCAGCAGGTCGCTGCCCGCGTCGGGCGAGAAGTCCTCGTGCAGCCGCCACGTCAGCAGCAGGTAGCGCCGCATCGCGGCGAGGTAGACCATCTCCGGCAGGCCGATCCAGCGGTGGAGGCTCAGAACTGGGATGGCCTCGTCGAGGTCGGCGCTCCAGGCCGGCTCGCCCGTCGGGCCGAACGCGCAGACCCACTGCCAGGCCTCGCGGTGCATGATCCGGTCGGCGGGCACGCGCCCCAGGCGCAGGTTGCTGCCGTTGTCCCACTGGTCGGAGGAGACGGCGTAGACGAACTCGTCGCGGGCGTTGTCGTTGTCGCGCCCGAAGTTGACGAACGCCGGGCCGCCGAACTTGTGGCCGGGGAACATCGGCGAGGCGATGGTGGGCAGGGCGGGGCTCCACATCCCGCCGCGGCTGGTGGAGTAGACGATCTGCGCGTCGCTGCCGTGCTGGCTGCGCAGGCTGTGCGGCGGGCGGCGCATGCGGAGCATGTTCTGGAACGCCAGGTACAGTATGCCCCCGACGCAGATCATGCCGCAGGGCTTCGGGCCGTCGCCCCCCCACCCGACGTACGCCCGCATCGGGCTGCACCGCGTGATGCGGTAGTCCGTCGGCCCGCCGGTGAACCTCTCGACGTCCAGGCCGCTGTGGAGCTGGTGCCTGTCGGCCTCGCCGGCGAACTCGGCCGGCCAGTTCGGATCGCCCGCCGACGTGTAGATCTCGCCGTCGTCGCCCCACGTCATGGGGTACGTGTCGCCCTTGACCTGCGCGTCGGGATACCCGATCCGCGGGCCGGTCCACTCGATTCCCTTGATGACCTTGCTGCGGGGGATGGCGAAGTCCATTGCGCTGTGCTCCTTGTCTGCCGTCGCCCACAGATCGTACCAGACGGCGCCGCTGCTGTCGCGGCCGCCGAAGTGCGGTACAATCCGACGTTCAATGGCAAGGGTTGCCACGACGGCCGCGCGTTCGTCCGGGCGCGGACGAACCTGCGGTGCGTCGGCGACCCGAAGGATCCCTGGCAGGGGCCCGGCGACGCGCGGTCCGACGCGCAGGCCGCAGGCGCCTTGAACAGGAAGACGACGATGACAGACGCCTCAACCGACCATGGCTCCAAGGAATGGCTTCCCTACTGCCGGATCATGCTGGAGTGGCTGCACCCGAAGCGCGACCTGGATCCCGCGACGTGGGTGGAGCAGGTCGTGGCCCGGGCAGAGGACCTGAAGGTCGACGCGCTCGCCTTCGACTTCTACCACGGCGGCTACGCGATCTTCGACGGGACGGTGGCGCCGAAGGACGGCCACGTGGGCGACGCCGACCTGCTGGCCCTGCTGGACGAGGCGGTGCACCGGCGCGGCATGCGCCTGGTCGCCATGAACATGGGGCAGCACTGCGCCTGCTACACCGCCGGGGAGTACCCCACCTGGCGCATGCGGGACGGCGACGGCAAGAACCCCGAGCCGGGTTTCTTCCCGTCCTACAAGATGTGCCTCAACACGCCCTACGCCGACTTCCTCCTCCAGGAGCTGGCCGGCATGCTGCCGCGCTACCGCATCGACGGTCTGTACATCGAGGGGCTTTACGGCCAGCACTGCTACTGCGACTACTGCTGCACCGAGTTCGAGCGGACGTACGGCTACGCCATTCCCAGAGACAAGGGCGCTCGCGGGGCCGACCCCAACTACGGGCGTTTCCGCGCGGCGACGATGAGCGATTTCGTCCGCCGCCTGCGCCGGACCATCGACGCCGCCTCGCCGCGGACGGCCCTGATACCGTGTCCCAGCTCATTTCCCGACCAGTTCACGGACCTCGCCGACTGGGGGCGCTATGCCGACGCCATCGAACTGGAGCGGCAGTGGGGGCACAAGCGGTTCGGCCTGCGTCTGCCGGAGATCGGCCTGAGCATGCAGGTGGTGCGCGCCGAGTCGGGGCGCCATCCGATGGGCACGCTGTGGCTGGGCTGGAACGTCGACCGCGACTACTCCCCGTGCACGGCGGAGCAGTACCGTCTGAACTTCATGGAGATCCTGCTGTACGGCGCGACGCCCCAGTTGCACGCCCAGACCATCTTCGAGGTCGACGCCTCCGGAACGGACGTGGTCCGCGAGATGTTCGGCATCGTGGAGCAGGTCCGGCCGTACCTGCTGGACGCGTCGCTGGTTCCCTACGCCGCCCTCGTCGTCGACTACGCCGACTTCAGCGTCTCCGACCATGCCCGGGGCCTCTACCAGGCGCTCATCGAGCACCATGTTCCCTTCGAGGTGATCTCGCGCCGCGACCTGGCCGCAGGCAGACTCGAACGCTTCCGCGTGCTGCTCCTGCCGAACGTCGCTCGCCTCGGCGCGGACGAGGTGGCGGGCGTGGCGAACTTCCACGCCGCCGGCGGCGGGGTCGTGCTCACCTACCGCACCGGCTGCGGTGCGGGCGAGGGGCACCTGCCGGCGGCGCTGGCTGCCCTGGCCGGCGTGCGCGGACCGTTCGGCATCGTCACGAACCCGGCCGGGACGGCCTTCGAGCTGTTGCCCTCGACCTACTACAAGGTGACCGCCGACCACGCCATCGGGGCCGGCACTCGCGGGCGCCTCCAGTCGTTCCAGGGAAGCTGGGCCGAAGTCGAAGCCGACGGCGGCACGGTCATAGCCGAGGCCCTGGACTACGACTTCTCCAAGATGCACCGTCACCACCCGGTGTTCGGGTGGTATCCCGGGCGCCCCGTCGCCCCGCTGATCGTCGCCAGGCAGGGCGAGCGCGGCGCCGGGCGGGCGGTCTACTTCGCCGGCGAGTTCGACCGCGCGAGCTGGCGGGCCTGCCTGCCGGGCACACTGAACGCGCTGGCCGAGGCCGCCGTCTGGGCGGCCGGCCAACCGCCCCCGGTGAGCGTCGCCTGCTCGCCCAACGTGGAAGCGGCCACCCACTACTCGCCCACCCGCAAGGCCTACGTGACCATCCTCGTCAACCGGGCGACCAACGACCTGTCCATGGGCATGATCGTGCGCCACGTCGAGACCATGCGCGACGTCGCCCTGACCATCGCGGGCATCGGTCCGACGGTGACGGCCGTGCGCTCCCTGGCGGGCGCCCCGGTCGCCTGGCGCAGCGACGGTGAGGCGTGCGCGGTGAGCCTCGGATACCTGCGGGACTACGACGTCCTCATCGTCGAGGCCGGCGGCCCGCACGGGGCAGAAGCAAAGCACCCCCGCCAATGAGCCCCCCACCGGCGCAGACAGCCCGGCAGCGGTACCTGCGGACCATGGAGTTCCGCCCGGCCGAGCCGCCGTTCACCGTGCCCGGATGGATCTGGGCCGAGACCGCCGAGCAGTGGCGCCGGCAGGGGTGGGACGGCCGGCGCCTGTCGGAGGTGTTCGGCACCGACGACTACTTCGGCGTGGAGGTGGACTTCGGCCCCTGTCCGCGTTTCCGGCGTCAGGTCATCGAGGAGGACGCCGCCACCCGGACGGTGATCAACGACGAGGGCATCCTCCTGCGCGAGCTGAGGACGCACACCGACACGAGCATGCCGCAGTTCCTGCGGTTCCCCGTGGAGACGGAGGCCGACTACGGCCGCCTGGCGGCCGAGCGGCTGGGGCCGCGGCTGAACCGGCGGATCACGCCCGCCTGGCGACGGCGCGTCGCGGCGGCCGCGGGCAGCGGCCTGCCGTTGTGCTGCAACACCGGCCGCTGGGGAGGCTACTTCGGGTCGCTCCGCAACCTGATGGGGCTGGAGGGGCTGTGCCTGGCCTTCTACGACCGCCCCGCCCTCGTCGAGCGGATGATGGAGGAGCGCACGGAGACCATGATCGCCGCGGCTGGCGCGGTCCTCGACGAGACCGAGATCGACGTGTTCTGGTTCTGGGAAGACATGGCCTGCAACCACGGGCCGCTGATGTCGCCGCAGGTGTTCGGCCGGTTCGCCCTGCCGCATTACCGCCGCGTGGTGGACGCCCTGCGCCGGCGCGGCGTGCGCCACTTCGCCCTCGACAGCGACGGCCGACTGGACGGCCTGATCGACCTCTGGCTGGAGGCCGGGATCGACTTCCTCTGGCCCATGGAGGCGGCCGCGGGCATGGACGTCAACGCGGTGCGCCGCCGGTACGGCCGTTCGGTGGCGCTGGGCGGCGGCATCGCGAAGGCCGCGGTCGCGCGCGGCGGGCCGGCCATGCGCCGCGAGGTGGACCGCGTCATGCCGCTCGTCGCCGACGGCGGGTACATCCCCGAGCTGGACCACGGCGTGCCGCCGGACATCACCTGGCCTCGCTTCCGCCAGTACATGGACTACCTGCTGGACCGGCTCGGCCGCGGCTGAATCGAACTCATCGCCGCGCGCCGGCTCCGCCCGCTTCCCCGCGGCCGGGCGATGGGCAAGGGCGGCAAAGGGCCCGGGGCGTCTCTCGTCAGGTCCGGAGGCACGGCCCGGGTCGGGGCCGGCCGACGAAGACGGCCGCGAGAAGCAGCCCAAGTGTCGTGATGCCAACGGCCGAGCCGGCGATGTTGACGATGGCGAAGAACCGGGGCATGCTGCCGGGGGAGTAAGTCCTGGCCACAAGCCACTGCGTCAGCGGCGTGGTCACCGTCGTCAGCAACTTGACGATCAGGGATGTCAATGCCAGGCCGCACGCCAGCGGACATCGCCGCCAGAACGCGATGCATAGGACGATGCCGACAACGATGGCCAACAGCCACAGGGCGGAACCGAGGAGATAGGAGATCTGAACCAACGATCCGACGCTCGCGGAGGTCACTGGCGCTCCTTTCGTGATGGTTGCGAGAGACCCTGGGGGAAGACACGGGTTCGCCCTGTCTCCCCCCTTCCCAGGTCAGTCACTCGTCTCCCGGCCCGTCTTTGCGGCGTTTGGGGCGGGCGGGACGCTTCTCGGGCACAACGCGGCCGACCTTCGCCGCTTCGGCAAGGGCACGCTTGTTCTCGGCGTCGGTCGCCTCACGCCAGGCGGTCAGCTTGCCGGACAGATCCTTGCGCAGCGCGGCGAAGGTCGGCCGCGAGAATGGACTTCCGCCCCGCTCGCGCTCCCGTGCACCGCGATTTCATCGGTCCATCTCCCACGGCTTGCCGCGGCGAAACGGCGTGCCGAACCTGTTCGACAGCTTGCCCTGTTTCTCCAGGTGGTCCAGGCAGGAGCGGATGCACCCGCGGCCGGCGCAGACGCTGCGGGCGTACTCGTAGACGGGCTTGAGCTCGACGTGAAACGGCCGGCAGTGGTCCCCGCCTCCCAGTCCGTGGTAGCAGCGGGCCACGTCGAGCCGGCTGAACTCCAGCTCGCGGCCGGCCACGGTGAGCCTGACGCTCTCGGTGCGCGACAGGGCGTCGCCGGGGCAGTCGGCCACACAGCTCATGCAGCGGTCGCACAGGGGCGGGCCGTCGTAAAGCGTGTCCGGCTCCAGCTCGGCGTCGGTCAGCACCACGCCGATGCGCTGGCGCGGGCCGAACTGCGGCGTCAGGAGAATGCGTCCCCAGCCGATCTCGCCCAGCCCGGCGCAGAACGCGGCAATGCGGAAGTGCATCCACACGTCGGGCGCGGCCCTGCCGGGGGCCACCGGGCTGGACCACTCCGCCCGCGCCGGCCCGGGCGGGCCGGGCTGGCGCGTGTGAAGGTCGGTGTTGGACCAATGGTCGATGTTGGGGATGGGCACGGCCTCGCAGCCGGCGTCCTCCAGCCAGCGGCAGAAGTTCCACATCACCACGGGCATGCGGACCCAGTTCTGCCCGGCGTAGCCCATGGTGTTGTAGGCGATGAAGTGCGTGCCCTCCTCGGCCCCGCGCAGGCAGCCGCGAAGGATGCGGAAGCCAAGCACGATGACCGACCGCGCGGCCGGGAAAATCTGCCGCGGGTCGAGCTGGATCGGCGCGCCGGCGAAACGCTCGATCGGCGCGATGCCGCACAGGTCCGCCCCGCAGGCCAGGGCCTGCTGCTTCGCCGTCCGGGCATCCATCAGCGGCCCTCCGGCTGGACAGCGGCGGCTGCGCCGCCGGCACCGGGCGCCGGAACGTACCACAGCGACCGCCAGTAGGCCTGGTCGGTCGCGTAGATGTCGATTGAGCCGCTGTTGGGGTCCAGCGTCTCCGGCAGCACGCCGTAGCGTTTCATCTCGCGAACGTAATGCACCGTCGGGCGGAAACCCGGCATGTCGAATCGCTTGATCTCGTCGAGCCGCGCCTTGGCCTTGCGCACGGCCGCCAGGATGGCCCGGCAGTCGGCGCCGTTGGCGTCGGCGAACACGTCGGCGGCGGCGCCGGGCACGCCGTTGGCGTCGAGCTGGCGGCAGGCGCCCCAGCCGCCGGCGGCCTCGGCCAGCGGGGCCAGCAGGATCGGCGATCGCTCCGGGCGCGTCAGGTCGAACAGCGAATCCTCGCTGTACCTGGCCGAGGCGGGGTTGACGTATCGGGCGAAGTAGCTCGACAGCTCGCGCCCGCCGGACGGCTGGTAGGCGGGCATGGACGTGGGCCCGGGGATCTTGCCGGGCCTGCCGGGCGCGTGGCAGGAGCGGCAGCGCCTCTGGAGGGCCTCGGCGGCGGCGCGCTCGACGGCCTTGTCGGGCGGGTACTTCGCCGGCGCCCCGAAGACGTCCACCCGGACCTCCCCGCTGCCCAGCGCGGCGTACGTGCCGGCGTAGACGGCCCCCGTGTCGATCCACAGGCGCACGAGCTGCCGCTCGAGCGGCGAGAGCTTCACGTCGTGGTGGGGCGTGGCGTGTCCCGATCCGGCGGCGGGGCCGGCCACGTCGGGCGCGATCTTCCACACCAGCGGGCTGGCGCTGCTGCCGACCCGGCGCGGCGGCGTGTTGCCCACCCCGTTGCCGCCGTCGACGATCTGCCTGCGGGCGAACAGCGCCCAGTGGCTGAGGCTGAACGTCGGCCCGCGGTCGCCGACGAGGCTCACCCCGCCGCAGCGCTTCCGGTCGTTGTGGCAGCCGACGCAGTGGCGGTCGACAATCGGCTGGATGTGCCGCGTCATGTCGATGATCTCCGGCACACCGGCGACGGGCTGGATGCGGCTGGGCGGGCGCCGCAGGGCGGCCAGGTTCCGCGCCGGCGGGCCGCTGTCGGTGCGCCGCTCGTGGCAGCCGACGCAGCCGGTCGTCTCGCCGGGCATCACGTTGACGAAGCTCTGCATCCGCTTGACGGAGATATCGTTGGCGTCGAGGGCGACGAAGAACAGGCACCGCAGGGCGGGCACCTCGAAGTACGCCGAACCGTCTGCCTCCACCGGCACCGTGCCGAGGATGCGCTGGAGGAAGAACGTCCCGCGCCGCGTCAGCGGGTCGCTGCCCCCGCTGTGGTTCACCGGCTTGGGCAGGATCTCCAGCACCAGCAGCCTGCGGACCTCGCCCGGCGCGACGCCGGCCATGCTCCGCCCGCGCGTCACGTCGGCCAGGATGAGCCTGCCGCCGCGTTGCGTCCAGTCGACGCGGTCGGGGATGATCCGCTCGCGCGGATGCGGTCGCAGCGGCACCGGCTCCTGCAGCGCCGCGGAGGGCACGCGCGTCCTGTGCGTGTAGGCCGTCTGCACCGCCCCGCCCGGGCCCAGCAGGACGATGTTCATGCCCTGGGCGGCCAGCACCAGGTCCTCGGCCAGGGGGCACGGGTCGCCCCACGGGCCGGCGCAGCGCCACCACCCGAACGGCCCGCCGGGGCTGACGCGCGTGGTGGCGTTGGGGTCGTCGGGGCCGGCGCTGCCGTCGGTCATCACGATGGCGCCGCGCTGGTCGAAGGTGCTGTGGCCGCTGAAGAACGTGTAGGCGACCTTGCCGGGCGCGCCGGGCACGGGGCGTGCGCCGACCATCAGCCCGCCGCGGATCATGTTGCCGTAGAACGTCATCGCGCCCGTGCCGTCGGGGTTGAACGTCCACAGGCCGTGGAAGTCGATCTGGCTGCGGTCGGTGTACTCCCAGCGGGTGTAGATGACGCGGCCGTCGGGCAGGACGGCGGGGGTGTTGTCCTGCTCGACGTTGGCGGAGATGGGGCGCATGTGGGTCCCGTCGCGGCGCATGCGGTAGAGGATGCCCACCTGCGTGAGGTAGCAGGGCACCCAGCGCTTGCAGCGCGACGAGATGAACACGATCTCGTCGTTGGGCAGGTAGCACGGCTCGAAGTCGTCCCACGGGCCGTCGGTGAGCTGACGGAGGCCCGTGCCGTCGGACCGGATCTCGTACAGGTGGAAGTGCCGCTCGTCGCCCTTGCGCCACGAGAAGAGCATCGTCCGCCCGTCGTAGTGCACGCGGCAGTCGCGGATCGTGCCGTTGGCGTCGCTCAGCAGCGTGCGGCACTGCTTCGTGCGCAGGTCCACCGCGCACAACTCCCCGCCGACGGCGCCGCGCCTGCCCGTCCACATCCGCGACTGCGGGTCGGTGATCCAGTAGCCGAAGTTGGCGTACCAGTGAATGTCGTGCGCCGGCGGGCGCACCGCGAAGACGACCTCGCTGCGGCCGCCCAGCAGCTCCAGCGCCCGCGGCAGGAGGTCCTGAGTGGGCACGCCGCCCGCCGCGCCGCGCCCCGCGCCGGCCGCGCAGGCCAATCCCACAGCCCACGCCGCCACAGCCGCGATTGCGTGTCCCGACGCCCTGCGCATCATCTCATCTTGCCTTCTGCTCGCCGCCGGCGCCGCGCAGCTCGCTGGCGACGGCGGACGCGGCGGCCGCTCGGTGCGGCAGGCCGGACGGCACGGCCCGGCCTTCGGTGCCGAGAAAGTTGCCGGGGTCGAAGTCCGGGTACCGCGGGTCGATCACTTCGCCAGCGTGCTGGCGGTCGCGACCGAAGATGGAGCAGTAGTAGGGGCTGAGCAGGTCCAGCCACAGGATGAACACGCGCCGCTCGCGCTCGCTGAGCTTCACGCCGTGGTGGCCAGGTGTCAGGCAGGCGGTCAGTTTGGCGGCGCGGGCGCCGATCTGGCCGGCCACGCCGCGGTTGCTCTTGATGCCGTAGCTCTGCACGTAGAAGAACGCAAACGGCCGCAGGTCCGCGAACGCCGCCGACGCCTCGCCACCGTGGTTCCGCCCGCCCTTGAAGGTGACCAGGCTGGTGTCGCCGAGCTTCTGCGGGCCTTTGCCCTCCTTGACGTGGCAGCCGGCGCACTTGGCCGTCAGGATCGGTTGAACGTGCCGGGCGAAGGTGAACGGCTCGGCGCCGCAGGCCTCAGCGGTGATCCGATCCGGCGTGCCGCGACGCAGCGCCAGGGGCGCCGTGCCGTCGCGCGGCCGCAGCGGCGCCCGCCACTTGTCCTCGTGGCAGCCGGCACAGGTCAGACGCACGCCCGGCTGGACCGACGTGCCGGATCGCATCGACTGCACGGCCATGCCATTGGCGTCGAGTGCCTGGAAGTAGAGCATCCGGTTGACCGGCGCCTCGAAGTACGCGCTGCCGTCGTCGTAGACCGGCACCGTGCCCAGCGGGATGCGCGGCAGCGCCATGCCCGAGAAGCCCATCGGCGGCTCGTCGCCGCCGCCGTAGTTCTGAAAGACCTGCACGATCCGCAGCGACGTGATCTTCGTGTCCTTCGGCCAGTCGAAGTCGCTGTCGTAGACGTTCATCAGGGCGACGGTCGCCGGCTGCCGCGGGCCGTGCTCGGAGCCGCCGCGGACGAGATCGGGCACCACGGGCGGTCTCGGGCGCGGCTCGAGCGGGATGGGCTTCATGCAGTCGATGGCGTCGTCGCGGCAGAGCAGCTCGCGGTTGCCGTACACGTCCAGCAGGTACAGGCCGAACTTGGGCCTCTGCTCGTGGGGAAGCGTTCGTGCACGGACCTTCGCCGGCAGCGGCGGGATCTCGCGGCGGAAGGCGACCAGGAAGAACCGCTCGTTCAGCGGCCAGGGAGTCGAGTAGACGGGGCCGTCGCTGCCCATCCCGCCGTCGTGCCCGCTGACCGGATACGCCAGGTCCGGCGTAATCTCGGAGAGCTGATTGCCGTTGTTGGCGTCGGGCAGATCGAGGTCGAGCCGGAGCAGCGCGCCCCATTCGTAGATGCGGTGGTTCGATGAGACGTACACGTACTTGCCCGACGTGCCCGGGATGGCACGCATGTAGGTGCTGCCCACGGTCGGGGCGCAGCCGGAGCGCCTTCTCGTCACATCCGGGTAATTTCCATGCGGGGATCGCGGGTCGCGCCCGTCGGCATACTGGATCCAGAAGCTCTGCAGCGGGATGCCCCGGTCGATGTAGTCCCACCGGCCATAGACGATCCGCCCGTCGTTGTCCACGCTGGGCGTCCACTCGGCCGCGTCGTGCTGGCTGTGGCGGCGGACGTCGCTGCCGTCGGCGGCCATGCTGTAGATCCGCGCGGCGCAGAAGGGAACGTAGCCGTCTCGCAGCCAATCGTCGAGCCGCTGGCCGATGGCCCCGAAGCGGCAGCGGTTGATGCCCGGATCGCGCTGCGAGACGAACGCCAGGCGCCCGCTGGGCAGCCAGCAGGGAGCGAAGCTGACGTAGCGGCCTTCGGTGAGCTGGCGCAGGTCCGAGCCGTCCGCACGCGCAACGAAGACCTGCCGGGCGTTCTCCGCCGTCTTGGCCTTCTCCGTGCGATACTCCTGGTAGTACCAGAACGGCCTGGGCTGCTCGTTCCAGGCGAAGGCGATACGCTGGGCGTCGTAGTCGAGGTCCACGTCGGCGAAGCACCCCCGCCCGGCGAGCGGCTTGCCCACCAGCCGGCCGCTTTCGACGACTCGCCCTTCGAGCAGATCGCGAAGGACGGGCCGGACGGTGCGGTAGCCGGACAGGACGAACAGCCCCGACCCCGGGGCCGTGTGGATGCCGCCGCTGAGGCTGTAGAAGCTCAGGTCGCCGGCGACCGTCCTGACGAAGAGGATCTCCCGGCAGCTCAGCAGCGGATTGGCCAGCGCGACCCGCCGCCGCAGCCGGCAGGCCCGCAGGTACAGCGCCTTGCGGGCGGCGGTGTCCCCGTGATTCACGTTCTGCGCTTCCTGCGCCAGCGTCCGCCAGGTCGCCCGCTCGGCCGCGAGGTCCGGCGCGTTCGGCAGCGTTCGCAGGTCCCTCAACACGGCATCCGTCCGGGCCAGGACCACATCCGCCAGGTCGCGCCCGGCCGAAAGATCCGTCAGGGCGAGCGGATGATACGGCCGGTTCGCCGGTTTGCGCGCCGGGCGCGGCTTGCCGTCGGGGTAATGCCACGCCCAGTCGTGCTCCCACTCGGCCACGACAGCCGCGGACGGCTCGGGCTCGGCAGCGGTCGCCGCGGCCGCGCAGGAGACCACTGTGCTGCACAGCAGGGCCAGGCCGATGCGCATTCTGCCGTTCACCCGGGTCTCCCTTCGGTCATTTCGATTCGGCGAGGACGGCCTCGGCGGTCGCGCGGACTTCGGCGTCGTCGATGTCGGCGACCGGCTCGGAGAATGCCCTGATCTCCGATGCGCCGGGGTTGGCCCCGCCGTGGAAGGTCACGAACTTCAGGGTCAGCTTGCTCGCCGTCGCCGGCCGGGCCAGGCGCACGGACTGCGGGCCGTGAACCGCGGCAAAGCTCGCCCTGCCCGCCGGAACACCGGCATCGTCCAGGTACAGCTCGCAGTCGCGCCAACACTCGGCGTTGGCCCAAGCGGTTCGGCCGCAGTAGACAACCTCGGCAATCCGCACGGGCTTGTCCCACGTGAGCGTGAACGTGACGGGCGTGGGAGCCATGCCGCTGGCGGCCCAGGCGGCGTTGTCATCCGCATGGCTGGCCTTGTCGGGCACGCGCCCGTCGATGGCGAAACCGGCGGCGGTGGCCTTCTTCAGCTCGCTCGACGCCGACGCCTTCGCTTGCTGAGCGATGTTCGCAGGGCCGGGTTTCGTCTCGGCGAGCACCTTCCGCGCCGCGGCGGCGGCCTCCTCGCCGCCCAGCCTGCCCAGCAGGCGCAGCAGGGCGCACTTGCCCGGCTTTGTCGCCTTGGGGATGGCCGCCGCCAGGACGGCCACGCAGGCCCGCTTGTCGGTTGCCCTGGCGCAGACGCCCGCCGCCGTGTTGGCCAGGTCTGCCGCCAGGTCGTGCGTGGTTGCCTTCATCAGGGCGGCTGTCAGCGCCGGTAGCGTGCCGGCGTCACCGTAGTCGGTCAGCACACGCATGGAGCAGCGGCGGACCGCTTCGTCGTTGTCGGCCAGACCCTGCATGTACAGGTCAAGATGCCCGCGGGCGCCGCGCGCGGCGAGGGCGTCCAGAAGGGCAGCCCTGCGAGCGCCGCTGGCACCGGCGGCTTCGGCGGCGATGTCGGCCGACGGGCGAGCCGGGTCCACGGCGCCGGCCGTCTCACCACGCCGGCCCTCCTGCAACGCCCGGACTTCCGTAACCCAACGCATCAGAAGGGCGGAGTCTTCGGCGGCCGGACGTTCCCGGGCGCAGGGGTTGTCGGGGTCGAAGTCGATCCG
>Ga0172363_10000515_pt1 | contig 29451 bp, 22 predicted proteins | sample LakKivs2_kivu2a2_FD_114541 | JGI IMG/M metagenome (GOLD analysis project Ga0172363, IMG submission 114541) | Sediment microbial communities from Lake Kivu, Rwanda - Sediment s2_kivu2a2 | ecosystem: Environmental > Aquatic > Freshwater > Lake > Sediment | place: Rwanda: Western Province, Lake... | reverse complement strand
TCAGATTGAAGAATTAAATCACCGGTTTGGGGCGTCCTCTCCCGAGGAAGTCCTTTCATTCTTTATCAAAAAATACAAAGATAAGGTCGCCTTTTCCACCAGTCTGGGGGCAGAAGACCAGGTGATCACCCACATGCTGTCAGGTCTTGGGCTGACCCTTCGCATCTTCACCCTCGACACCGGCCGTCTCTTCCAGGAAACTTACGATGTGCTGGATATCACCAGGGCTAAATATCATCTCCCTGTTGAGATCTATTTCCCTGATGCGTCGCATGTTGAAGCGATGGTGTCGGAAAAAGGCATCAACCTTTTTTATGACAGTTTTGAAAACCGTTTGCTGTGTTGCCACATCCGCAAGACGGAGCCATTGAAAAGGGCTCTGGCAGGCATGGATGCCTGGTTTAGCGGTCTGCGCCGGGAGCAGTCCCTGTCGAGGCATGACATTCGGCGGGTGGAATGGGATGAGCAGCATGGTATGATCAAGATCAACCCGCTTGTCGACTGGACACATGAACAGGTATGGGAGTATATCAGGAAGCACCATGTCCCGTACAACAAGCTTCATGACCAGGACTATCCCAGCATCGGATGCCAGCCCTGTACGCGGGCGGTGCAGGCAGGTGACGACATCCGTTCCGGACGCTGGTGGTGGGAGCAGGAAGGACAGAAGGAGTGCGGGCTGCATGTGAAGGAAACTGGAAAGAAAGATGAAAGATGAAAGATGGAAAATGCATGTGTAAGAGGTCATTCATACACTTTCCATTCAATGATACCGGCGGAGTAATCTTTTTGTAACTGGGCTTCGAGGCGCAGGGCGTCGGTTTCCACCGGAGCAAAGGTCACCACGTTATACATGTCAATGTCGCACCCGTAAGGGCAGGTGTTGGTCACAGGCATCCACATGCCGTCTTTACGGTACAACAGCTCCCACGATTCGGGCACACGGCATTCATAGTCATAATGCGAAAACTCAAACCAATAAACCTCCACAGACGAAATGGTGGCCGGCTGCTGAAAGTCATACTGCACCCATTCGCGTGTCCCGTTCTTCAGCCACCAGTAAAAGAACAGGGTTGAATTATCGTGTGAGCTGCGTGGCTCGAACTGGTCGTTGAGGCCGATGTTGTCGCCTGCCGAGACGGTGACGCGGCTGGTGGAGGCTATGGACGGCGGAGGGGTGATCCTGGCCACCTGTGACCGCCAAGGTATCCACACCGTCATCTCGCCCGGGCCGCGGTTTTCCCATACGGCATAAGGTATGGCGGTGAAAGGGACGGGCCTGGTCACGGCCTGACCGTCATCCTGACGATCTGTGACCTGACAGACATGGCCTGTGATGACCTTTATCCCGTTCAGCAGCCCGGGTTGAAACCGGGTCACAAGACGGGCACTGTCGGGCAGAAAGAGATTCATAACATGATGATCGTCATAGTCAGCCCACTCGACGCAATAAACAATCGGTCCGCATTGCAGGGCTACCTTGCCGGTGTCGTCAGCCACGCGGTCATTGCTGATGACACGTCTGACGGGCATGGGCAGCGTCAGAGTCACGATATCGCCGGTCTGCCAGCGGCGGCTGAGGCAGGCATAACCCTTCTCAAGGCGCAGCGGCACGGCCTTTCCGTTCACGAGAAGCGAAACGCTGTCGGTGGTGGTATCCAGAAAAGTATAGAGGTCCCCGGCAACGGGGCTGTTGCGTGCCCATCCCGGTATGCGCAGCAGCAATGCGAAACGGGCCGGCGCCTCCGGCTTCACGGTGATCCTGATGGTCCCATCCCAGGGGTACTCCGTCTGCTGTTCGACGGATACATTATTCTCGCCGAGCCCTATCTTCGCTTTTCCTGAGGCATAAAGGTTCACATACAGCTTCCGGCCGTCGACGGCATAGAAATAACCCGGCACCGACGCCAAAAAGCGGGTGATGTTACCGGGGCAGCAGGCACAGCCGAACCAGGGACGGCGTTCGTGGATGCCGTTGGAGGCCAAAGGATTATCGTAAAAGAAACGATCACCGCTGAGTGACACCCCGGATAGCAAGGCATTATAGAGAGTCCGCTCCAGTACATCGATATATTTGGCATCACCGTGCAACAGAAAGAGCCTGTAGTTCCAGAAGACGTTGGCCACGGAGGCACATGTCTCACAGTAAGCTGTCATGTTGGGCAGCTCATAGTTATCTCCGAAGCCTTCGCCGAAGGCCCTGGCTCCTATTCCGCCGGTGACATACAGCTTCTTCGTCACCACGTTGTCCCACAGCCTGTCGATGGCCTTCACATAACCGGCATCATCTGTCAGCGCCGCCACATCGGCCACGCCTGAGTAAAGATAGCCGGCTCTGACGGCATGGCCCACAGCCTCATCCTGCTCCTTTAGCGGCATGTGATCCTGGCTGTAAGGAACGGGCTTATGACCGTCATGGCCGTAACCAGTCTCATCAAGAAAGAACTTAGCATCACGGAGGTATTTCCGTTCGCCGGTGGTCCTGTACAGCTTCACCAGCGCCATCTCGATGATCGGATGACCTGAGGGACAATGTTTCTGCTCCGGCCGTGGACCGAACACCTGACAGATGAGATCGGCATTCTTTACCGCTACATCGAGCAGCCGGCGTTTTCCCGTGGCCTGGTAGTAGGCCACAGCGGCCTCATAAAGATGACCCATGTTATACAGCTCATGGCTGTTGAGCTTCTCCCACCGTTCTTTGCCCATCCAGCGTTCCAGGCGTGCACAACGATTGGTGCGGCAGGTATACAGGTACCCGTCCTTTTCCTGGGCTGCGGCGACCAGCCGGATGAGGCTGTCGCAGTAAGCCTCGAGAGCCTTGTCGGGATGCACCGCCAGGGTGTAAGCAGCCCCTTCCAGAAGCTTATAGACGTCGGTATCATCAAAAGGATAGTCGCCTTTGTGCTCGCCCCTTTTCAGACCGCCGGCGATAGCGAAATTATCGATGCGGCCGGTCTCCTCACATTGCCTGAAAGCAAAAGGTATGGTGACCGTCCTGTTGATCTCTATCCTGGGAGCCCAGAAATGATCCGTCAGATGAACACCGGTGAAATCTACGGGCCGGACAGGATAATCTTTTTGCCATGGCTGTGAACATGCGGTGATGAATATCGCTATGATCAGCAGAGAGGAAAGGTTTCTCATTTTTCCTGTGGAATTTCGGATCATGACATCCTTATGATTTATCTCTTTAAGGTATATTATCAATTGAACCTGATGGCCTTCACCGGCGTGATCCTGGTAATGATGTAGGAGGGCACCACCAGCATCAGGGTGCAGATGATCATTGTCCCTATGTTCAGCAGGATGATCTCCGGCACGTTCAGGTTGATGGGCACCACCGACACATAATAGGATTCCTGCGGCAGCCTGATGATACCAAATTTAAGCTGTATGAGGCAGAGGGCCAGGCCGGCGATGTTCCCCCACAGTAACCCTTTTCCTATCAGGTACACGGCATGGTACAGGAATATCTTCCGTATGCTCCAGCTGCGGGTGCCCAAGGCCTTGAGGATGCCGATCATGTTGGTCCGTTCCAGTATCAGGATGAGCAGGGTCGAGATCATGGTAATACCGGCGACGATGACCATCAGGGCCAGGATGATGAACACGTTCATGTCCTGCAACGCCAGCCAGTCGAACATCTGGGGGTAGAGCTGCCGGATGGTCTGCACGTTGAGATTGTAAGGGACCAGGGCATAGATCTCATCGGCGATGTCATCGAGGTCTTTGAAATTGTTTATCAGTACTTCGAAGCCGGAGACCTGCTCCGGCGTCCAGTTGTTCAGCTTTTGTATGTGACCGATATCTCCCAGCACATAGGTGTTGTCGAACTCTTCCAGGCCCGTCTCATAGATGCCGGCGACCCTGAACTTGCGTCCGCGGGTGTAATTGTCGATGATGAAATACATCCTCAGGTCGTCGCCGACTTTAAAACGGAGTTTGGAAGCGATGTTTTTGGAGATGATGACATCGTCGGTCTTACCGGTGTCACTGACGGTGAAAACGTTACCGGCGATGATGCGGTCTTTGAAGAACGACCAGTCGAAGTCGCTGCCGACGCCTTTCAGCACGACGCCTTCCATCTGGTCCTGTGTCTTGATGATGCCCGCCTTGAGGGCATAGGCCTCGATGTGTTTCACGCCCGGCACTTTCTGAACGGCTGCATAAAAGGCCTGGTCTCTGTCGATGGGGGTTGTCTCATAAGAGGCGTTCATGTCGTAACGGCTGATCTGAATGGCGCCTCCGAAACCGATGACCTTGTCGCGTATCTGTTGCTGGAAGCCTGTGACGATGGCCACGGAGACGATCATCACGGCCAGGCCCAGGACAATGCTCAGGATGGTGATGCGTATGATGGGCCGCGAAAAGCTGGCCCGGCCTTTGGCGATGATGCGACGCGATATAAAGAGCTCGAAGTTCAAGGCAGTTGTTATTCGGAACAAAGATAGTTAAAAGCTGCAAGGTATAAGCTGCGAGCCGCGATCTGCTAACACCTTATTCCCTAAGAGGTTGTTTAAAAAATTGTTTTGACCATAAAAACGTCAGAGGATAACGGAAAACATCAAGGAGTAAAAAATTGATTTTTAATACTCTGCCCCCGACAATTGTCGGGGTTGCGCTTCCTCTGCGAACTCTGCGGTTAAATAAAAAGCGCCGATGGCTATCGACAGAAGGTTTTTTAACTTTGGGTACATCATTTCGTGTCAAGTTAAGTCAGCCATATTCCGGGAATGGCAAGAGCAGCAAAAATCCGGTGAGGATACAATAAAGGGGGGCAATAAATATTGACAGAACACCCCTGCGTACCGGACATGCCTGACAACGGAGTAAAACCTGCCGGTCACTGTTTAAAGGCATATCATCAAACCTTGTCAATAACCGACGTGGCATTCACATCATAATAACCTGCCAACCTGAATTAATTTTTAGGAAATGGTCATATCAGTGCATTCCCAAATACTTGAACGCTTCATACACCAGGAACACCGGCCATACGACGGCTTTCAGGAAGCCAAGCACGCCGATCCAGAAACCGGTGGCCTGTGAGATGAAATAAATGGCGGCGCCGATAAGTCCGAGGCCGTAAACGGCTCCTGAAGGAGCATTTCCGCGGTAGTCTCTTTTCATGTTTTTACCTTTTAATTTTATGGTAATAAGTTTACATAGCACAAACATATGATAAAAGGAAGCACAAAACAAGTTTCAAAAGCAATTTTTTGTTCATCTAAAAAATTCAATGGTGTTGAATCCTAATTCGGGTTAATCCGTCCAATCTGTGTAATCCGCTTTCTCTGATACCTTTAAATAAACACCGATAGCAAAGATTGGACGGATTAACGCGGATTTTTTCTTAGCTTCGCTTCTCTGCCGGTATGTAGGAAATCACTTGCAGAGTTCAACCCTTTGAACCTCGAAAATGGAAAATCGAAAATCGTCAAATGGCATGTATGGCATTTCACGATAGATCAGGATAAACAGTTACGGATTCTGTCAACTAAAAACGCCTAATTATCAGACAAAGTAATTATTGTGGTTGAACATATCTTCCAATGAAAATGATACCTTTCGTTTTATTATCAATAATCATAAAAGTGAAGGGGTGGTCAGCCTTAAAAATCTTTGGTTTAGGCAATGATCCGTGTGCTGAACCTATCTTTATTGCAATTATTGTCGCAGCCGCGGCTTCTGTTTTTTCCTCATTAACATCTATGTAAGCTTTATGATTTACCAAATCAATCATCAAAGGTACATCCGTAGTTATACCTTTAAAATCCGCTCCTGGAGTAAAAGCTAATGCCAGCCCTAATTTCATTAATGGCTCACTTAAGGAGTAACTTGTTTCCAATTTAAACTTTGGAATTGAGAGCTCTACCTGATAATGATCCAAATTGTTGATGATTGTATCTAAGAATGAGTTAGTTAAATTTTTCTCAATGTCATTCAAACCATATCTTTCTTTCGGAAGGATAATACAAAAAGATTTATCATACCCTTGGTAAGGTTTTGAAATGAATTGAAAGTCTTTGTTCTCATAATATCTCATATATTCAAGCTTATTCATGAAATCTATATCCGATTGTTCTTTGTTCATCGAATAAAACTTATCGGGTTTAGTCAAATTCTTATTGAACTCATCCGCCCACCTACCGATAAAATAAATGGCATTTGTAATAGCTATTCTGGTATCATCATCAATTTCATCTGCACTGATAATTTCATTGATTAATCCGTTCGTTTTATTTGAAACCCAGTCATTTATTTCATTGGCTGCAATGATCTTTTGTAAGAAATCAATGGTTTTTAATTCAGAAGAATATCTGTTTACGATGTCATTCTGATAGGTTTGCTCAATCCTGAAGCTCTGTTGTATCCATAAAGCATTTGAGAGGTTTAAATAATTTGAGCTGTCTTTCCAGGTAATCAGGTTTTTAGAAAAATCATTAAAATTTATCAGTAAATCGGGCTTATCAATATGAAGCACCTTTTCAAATTCTTTTTTTGTTTCTCCTTGTGCCCCTTCATACGCTATGAGCAAAGCACAATATGTGCTTAATGGCGAAACAAACAGATTCTTTGTATCGGATTTAATCTGCCTGTATAAATCGAATGTATAATCGTTTAACGAATTTGTCAATTCATTGATCTGTGCATTAATCGATAAGGAAATAAAGAGTGCGAAAATTAAGAATGTAAATTGCTTCATATCGATGATTTTACTGTGGTTACTGATTATACAAGCCTATTGAATTTAAATTATTTATTTAGCCCAATCAATTAATTTAATCACCCGTATTTAGGAGGATTGCGATGCCGGGTTAATCAATCAAAATTAATTTCTCGCTTAACTTCAACAAATGTAAATCATTTTAATGAGAAATTCAAATATTCATAACGTGACTATTTATCTTCCCTCCCTTTTCCAGTTCCTTCATAACAATAAAACAATATAACAATATGACAATTTAACAATTAAACAGCAGAGCAATAGAACAATGGAGCAATGGAGCAGTTGAACCATGGAATCGAATAATGTTTAATTTCGTAAGTCATAATTCCAATCCGGTATGCGAACATTGCCTCTTATAGTTTGCATCTTCCTTATCTTTCAGGGCTGCTCATCGCAACCTGTGTCCAATCGCGTTCCGGTCCGTCAGGATGTCCATGCCTGTGTCATCATCACCGGTGCCGAACGAACGGACATCTATTTCCCCTGGCTCTCCGGCAAGCGCATTGCCATCGTCGCCAACCAAACCTCGTTGATAGGCCATACGCCTCTCGTCGATAGTCTGGTGCATGCCCGATTCCGGGTGGTTAAGATATTCAGCCCGGAGCACGGATTCAGGGGCACGGAGGATGCCGGACAGGAGATTGGCAACATGACGGATAAAGTTACCGGCATACCAATCATCTCTCTCTACGGCGATCATTTCAAGCCTTCGGAAGGGGATCTGAAAGGCGTAGATGTCGTGCTTTTCGACATCCAGGATGTGGGCGTGCGCTTCTTCACCTATATCTCGACCCTGACCTACGTGATGGAAGCGTGCGCCGAGAACCATGTTCCGGTCATCGTCCTGGACCGTCCCGATCCCAACGGCGACTATGCCGACGGGCCGATGCTCAGGAAGGAGTATGCCTCGTTCGTGGGCCTCCATCCCGTGCCCATCGTCTATGGCATGACCATCGGAGAGTATGCTGAGATGGTCAACGGAGAAGGATGGCTGAAAAACGGCATGAAAGCCGATTTGACGGTGGTACCGCTGAAGGGTTATGATCATTCGTGCCGTTATGACCTGCCTGTGAAGCCCTCACCCAACCTGCCTACTGCCAATGCGGTGAGGCTATACCCATCGCTGGCGTTATTCGAGGGGACAGTGGTAAGCGTCGGCAGGGGCACCGCTCACCCCTTCGAGGTGTACGGCCATCCGAAGTATATGACTGGATCTTACACCTTTACGCCACACAGCATGCCGGGTGCCAAGCACCCACCGTATGAAGGTGTGGCTTGCTACGGATTCAATGTGTCGGGTTCATCTGCAGGCGAACCGGGAAACAAGCGGATAGAGCTGGTGTGGCTGATCAATGCCTACCGGTTTCTTTATGATTCCACAGCGTTTTTCAATGCCTATTTTGACAAGTTGGCGGGGAGTGATGAGTTGCGTAAGGAGATCATAACCGGGAAGAGTGAGGAGGAGATCAGGGAGAGTTGGAAGGGGGATCTGGAGGGGTTTAGGGTGATAAGAAAGAAATATCTGCTTTATCCGGATTTTAAATAAAGGTGTATAGAAATGTTGCTAATGCGGCACGCGTTGCAAATGCGCGCTAACAAAGCGCAGAGGGAAGGGTTGATCATTTCCCCCTCTCCTGAAAGGAGAGGGGGTTAGGGGGTGAGGTTGTTTACGTCCTTCCGGGGTAGACTTTCAGTGCTTCGGTGAGGCATGTCATGGCTTTCTTTAGCTCTTCGACATTGAGGACATAGCTTATCCTGACCTCATCAAGGCCGCGGCCCCGGGTGGCATAGAAGCCTGTGGCGGGGGCGAACATGACCGTTTCGCCGTGATAGTTGAACTCTTCGAGCAGCCATCGGCAAAAGCGGTCGGAGTCGTCAATGGGAAGGCGTGCCACAACATAGAAAGCCCCTTTGGGCGTGGGGCACATGGCGCCGGGGATGCTGCTGACGGCTTCCACCACCGTGTTGCGGCGGGCATGGTATTCGTCAAGAATCTCCGCGAAATAGGTCTCGGGCACATCGATGGCGGCCTCGGCGGCCACCTGTCCGAAGGTGGGGGGACTCAGCCGTGCCTGGGCGAACTTCAGCGCCGTCTGCATGACCTCATGGTTGCGCGAGATCAGGGTGCCGATGCGGAAACCGCAGGCACTGTAACGCTTCGACACCGAGTCGACCATAACCACGTGCTTCTCCAGCCCCTCCAGGTTCATGACCGAATAATGCTGTGAGTTATCATAACAAAATTCCCTGTAAACCTCATCGGCAATGAGAAAAAGATCATGTTTGAGAACGATCTCCCTCAACCTCTCCAGCTCTTCTTTCGAATAGAGATAACCCGTCGGATTGTTCGGGTTGCAGATCAGGATAGCCCTGGTCTTGGGTGTGATGGCCTTCTCAAACTCGGCGATGGGAGGCAGTGCAAAATCCGACTCGATATATGACGGTATGGGCCTGATGACGACGCCGGCGTTGACGGCAAAACCGTTATAATTGGCATAGAAAGGTTCCGGAATGATGACCTCGTCGCCCTGGTCCATGCAGGAACCAAAGGTGAACAGGATGGCTTCGGAGCCTCCTGTGGTGACGATGATCTCATCGCTTGTCACCGCGATGTTCTTGCTTTTATAATACTGCGTCAGCTTCTGGCGGTATGAAAGAATACCGGCGGAGTGACTGTAGGCCACCACCTTCTCATTGAAATGACGGATAGCATGTAAAGCTTCCTCAGGCGTCTCAATGTCGGGCTGACCAATGTTGAGGTGATAGACTTTGATCCCTCTTTTCTTGGCTTCGTCGGAAAAGGGTACCAGCTTGCGTATGGGTGAGGCAGGCATACGCCGTCCTTTTTCGGAGATCGTGGGCATAGTGTATGGTGTTTTAAGATTGCCGTTTTTATACTGCAAATATAATTTTTTTCCTGACCGGACATATAATAAAACCGGTGGTTGGGAACCACCGGCGGCAGATTGCAGATATAACGTAGCCGGTGGTTACAGAACCACCGGCTACATGGGAAAAATATCATGTTCCGAAGGATTACTTGGGGACTGGGGTCGAATTCTGGTCGATGTTTTTCTCGGGGATGGTCTCGCTGGGAGGTGCTACCACATTACCGGTGATGCGGAGGGTCACCGGGTTGGTTTTGGCGTTGGATTCGACGGTAATGGTTTTGTTGATCACGCCCAGCCTGTTGGTGGCGTACTTCACCTTAATGACATCATTCTTGCCCGGCAGAATGGGTTGGCGTGGCCAGCTTGGGACGGTACATCCGCATGATGAGCGGACATTGGTCAGAACCAAGGGCTCCTTACCGGTGTTGGTGAATGTGAACTCGCATTCGCCATTGGCGTTCTGTGTGATGGTCCCATAGTCATGAACCAGCTTATCAAAGCTGATATCAGGTGCATTGGGATTTTCCGGCTGATCTGTCTGAGCATTCACCGTGAAAAAAGCAAATGCAATGATTCCGATTAATAAAGCGATTTTTTTCATGTGGTTTAAGTTTTAAGATTTCACTGCATAAACACCATGCAAAATTAAGGATTATGTTAATTAATACCAATAATTATTTCTATTTCATCAATATCTGATGCTCAGTTTGTTGAACATCGTCTTGTCGTTCATGATGTTGATGGCTTTTTGCAATTCGTCGTCAATATGGCTGATGACCCGGAAATAAGCGTTCACATCGAATAAATTCCGTGCTATTAACGCTTTGATGTCATATGTAATTTCATCCCTGGAGGTGTCAAAGCCCTTTTGGTCTTTTTTAACGCCTTCTTTCTCAGCATAATTCATGAAGCGGTCTATCATCTGGTCATCGACGGTAAAGCCCTGGTTAAAGCTGTTAAAATCGGGGTATTTATGTTGTATCGCTTTCCGGTTATTGTCAAGGTAATCCAGTACGAAGCTGTTGAAAACGTTTTTCCTTCTGAGGTCGACATAATAATCCGAGAAGCGTGATGAATCATAGGGTATGAACACGTCGGGCATGATACCGCCGCCGCCATATACGGTGCGGTGTGCCGGGGTGAAGTATTTCAGCGAATCGGGGAAATGGATACTGTCGGCATGGACCAGCTCTCCATGTTTCACCCTGTTGGAAAGGTCTTCGAAGTAAGCTTCATTGCCTTCGGCATAAGATTTCTGTATGCAACGTCCTGTGGGAGTATAGTACTTGGCTGTGGTCAGGCGTATGATAGATTCATCGGGCAGGCGGAAAGGTTTCTGCACCAATCCTTTGCCGAAGGAGCGGCGGCCGACGATGATGCCGCGGTCCCAGTCCTGCACGGCACCCGACACGATCTCGCTGGCGGAGGCCGAGCCCTCATTGATCATCACCACCAGGCGACCCTTCTCAAAATCACCCGAGGAGGTGGCTTTGTAGTCGGTGCGCGGACTTTTCAATCCCTGGGTGTAGACAATCAGCTTGCCGTCGGGCAGAAATTCATCTGACAGCTCGACAGCTATGTTAAGGTATCCGCCCGAGTTATAGCGCAGGTCAAGGATCAGGTTTTGCATGCCCTGGGCTTTCAAATCCTCCACGGCCTTATGAAATTCGTCTATGGTGGTCCTGGCAAAACGGTTCAGCTTGATGTAACCAATATTGTTCGACACCATATAAACGGCATCGATGCTGTTGATAGGTATCTCATCCCTGGTGATGGTGTAATCGATCAGATCTTTTTTCCCTTTTCGCAGGATCGAAACAGTCACCTTGGTGCCTTTGGCTCCGCGCAGCTTTTTCATCACCCAGTCATTATTGATTGAGGGTCCTGTAGCACCTTCCCCATCGATCTTCACAATCTTGTCACCGGCCAGGATGCCCAGCTTTTCCGAGGGGCCTCCCGGGACAGGTGAAATGATAAGAATGGTATCCTTGAAGATCTGAAACTGCACACCGATGCCCTCGAAGTTTCCCACAAGGGGTTCATTGGTTCTTTCCACCTCATCTTTGGGGATGTATACCGAGTGAGGGTCGAGGTGCTTGAGCATTTCGACGATGCCGTCTTCGACCAGTGCCGGTTCGTTAACCGTGTCGACATAAAAGAAATCGATGATCTGCAGGGTTGCCGCCAGTTTCTGATAGGTCGCTTTGGCATCGGGCGTCTGGGCACGACCGCTGCCGGGTGAAAGAAGAAACAGCGCCACACAGAACAAAACTGTATACAACGGAATGTATATTCTGACTATTCGTTTCATTTTTTATTTTTTTGCAAAGTTATGAATCAAAGGCTTTATCTGTTCCGGGAGCCCCTCTTTTTCATAAAAACGTAACTGCAACAACATGCCGTCTGTCATATGAAATCGATAGAAAAAATCATCAGACCTTCCCTCCGTTATATTGACGATAAGCGTTCTGAAAGGACACATAACGGCACTTAAATGATGCACCGGATTCAAACCTGCCACATGGCATAATTCCCCGACCGGGATTGATAAAAAGCGGTCGAAATTAAACATTTTAATTATCTTTGGGTTGGTTAAATGCCACTTTTAACACTGTTTAACATTTTCAAGAGATAAGGCATGACGACTTACAATGCCAGGATCGTCAGAGGGAATTACAGGTAAACAGAATATACGTATATGGAGACCGAGCGGAAAAAATTTCTCAGGAGTCTTGTCTTTCCTTCCATTTTCCTTATTTTTCTATGGCTGATCCGTATTTTCGAATCGCTTTTTTCAATCGATCTGGGATTCCTGGGTATTTATCCTCTTAAGGCCAGCGGATTGATCGGCATCGTGACCGCCCCCCTGGTGCATGCGAGCTTCGCCCATCTGGCAGCCAATTCAATTCCCCTGTTTGTACTGTCGGTGGGCATATTCTATTTTTACAGAGAGATAGCTTACTGGATTTTCTTCCTCATCTATTTCATGACGGGTCTCTGGACCTGGTTCTTTGCACGTGAAGCCTATCACCTGGGTGCCAGCGGATTGATCTATGGCTTCGCTTCTTTTCTTTTTTTCAGCGGACTGATCAGGAAAGATGTACGCCTTTCCATCGTCTCATTTATTGTCGTTTTCCTTTACGGGGGGATGGTATGGGGTATTTTTCCCAATTTCATCCCGGAAAAGAACATTTCCTGGGAGTCGCATTTGATGGGGATGCTCGCCGGATTGGTGCTGGCGGTCTATTTCAGGAAGTACGGGCCACAAAGAAAAAAGTACGACTGGGAGTATGAAGAAGAGGATGAGGATGAAGAAGGTGATGAAAGTGAAGACAGGTACTGGGAAGTCCCCGGTGACACAAAGGAAAAGAAGAAATCATCCGGTCATGACTCCGGCGATGACATGAAAATAACCTATCATTACAAGCCATCCTCCAAGAAAAAACAATAGGCTATCGTGAGCAGGAACTTCTATTTCCTGCTCTTGAGCCAGAGCCGGTCATAAAGGAACAGGATTATGGCAGTGCCTATGCCTATTCCGGTGAATACGATCCAGATATTGGAAGGATGGTAGCGGTTCCACAACATGTCGGTCAGCTGTTGATGGTTAAGGCCCATCAGTTCGCAGGCCCTGTTAATATAGTCGTTTTGTGTAAAGGTTTCAGAGATATGCGGTATACTTAAGCCTCTGGCGGCCACTTCCCTCTGGAGAAGTGATATTTTATCGGCTATCCGGGTATAGACTCCTCCCGACAGGATGCCGGCCAGGAAATTGCCACCGGCCAGGGGAAGAAAAGAACAGCCCATATACAGAGCCACTTTATCAGGCGGTGCTATCCGGCCTATATATTCCGTGATCTTTGGCGAGCTCGACATCTCACCCAACCCAAAAATAAGCAGTGACAGAAAAAGATAGATGCCGTTCTGGGTAACGAACCACAGGCCGATGCCCATGGCGCCCACGATGATACCCGATATCATGGCATTCAGAGGCTTGAAACGCATGACGAACGAGGAGACCAGGATTTGAAAGAAGATGATATATAATGCGTCAAGGTCAGATAATATCTCAGGGGCAATGGTACCCTGTGCCGTGCCAATGGCCGCCGCCAGCCCCGGTGACACAGAGGCCAGAGCATGGTAAATGCCGGTGGTATCGACCCACTGGTTGATAAAAACAGGCAGGGTGTAAAAAAGCTGGTTGTACATGGCCCAAAAACCAATGATAATGAGAAGGAAGACCAGGAATTTCAGGTCGGTCAGGGCAATGAAAATGTTTTTGAAAACATGTCCTATGGCTTTCAGCAGCGGATCGGTGTTCTTCTGACGTGGCGGCTCCTTGTAAATGAAAAGGACGATGATCATGTTGAGGCAGATGATCACCGACGACATGATGAAGACATAATGCCAGTCGATCGCCCTGAACTTGGAGGCGAATATGGGCCCTATGAAAGCCCCGATGTTGACCATCATATAGAAGATTCCGAAGCCGATCGATGAGGTCTCCTTGTCGGTGGTCTTGGCCACCGTGGCTGAGACGATGGGCTTGAACAGGGCCGCACCGATGCCAACATAGAAAAAGATGAAGAACATCCCGCCGTAGGACCGGAATTTACCCATGAGGTAATAACCCGAGATCAGGATGAGATAGGCGATGATGAGCACCCGTTTATATCCGAACCTGTCGGCGATGGCGCCGGTGATGATGGGCAGAAAATAGAGCGACATGACGACGGTGCCGACGAGTATCCCTTTCTGTGACTGTGTGAAGCCCAGCGCTCCCGTGTCGGTGGAGCCTGTAAGGTAAAGAGCCAGTACCATGAACATGCCGTACCAGGCCCAGCGCTCGAAGAGCTCCATCGTGTTGGCCGACCAGAAGGAGCCTGGGAACTTGCGGAAAACCCCAGATATTCTGCTCATAATGTGTATGGTTATGTGTTGACGACCTTATCCCCTGAAGAAGTCCTACTATAACCGTTTGTTAAACATGAAAGAGCAAGACCTGTATCTTGAGATTTGCAAATGTAAAATTTTGTTTTGGATGATGAGGGTAATATAAGAGGATATCATGATTCAGATTATTTCAGGTATCGGGCATTCGGTAATGAAGCCCATAACGGTATTCGCCAATCGCTTTTCGGTTTATCGTATCACAGGGTATCACCGACAGTGACGTACGGCCGGATGATACTGAAGAGAGAGTCGCTGATTACATTTGCGGTTTGCAGCTCATCCAGGGAATGAAAAGCACCGTTTCTGTTCCGGTAATTGACGATGGCTTTCACTGCATTGATATCCAGGTACGGATGGCGCAGCAACTCGCTGAAAGTGGCTTTGTTGACATCCATCTTGTGGATCAGGAGGGTATCGACCGTCACATGATCAAGGAGTGGTAACACTCTGGTGCTGTCCATGCCGTAGACTTCAAAGAGCTGTTCTTTACGGCAGAAGCCGCCGAGCAGGTCACGGTAGCGGATGATCCGGACAGACAATTTGGGGCCGATGCCTTTCAGAGCATCAAGGCCGGCCGAGTCCGCCGCATTCAGCTCCACCATTATATGTTCCCTGCTGCCTGTTTTTTTCTGTTGCTGAGATGTCCGGACAGGATAGAATCCCTTTCCGGTGTGGTTGTCCCCGGGGCCGGCGTCAACATTATCGGCACCGGATTCCATAGCTTGGTAAAACGCTTCCACCTCGGCAGCATAGGCTGAAAAATCAAAATGCTCTTTGCGCTTCAGCCAGGGTGTCAGGATATTGGCCAGTATCACGAGGAAGATCAGGCATGACAGCACGACGATACCGCGCTGTTCCTTCCTGGTGAAGGTGAAATAATCTTTAATTGCTTGTTTCATTGTCCCTTTTAAAACCGATGCGTCTGCGATTGGACTGCCCCTCCGGTTGTTGCCTCTCTTTCTCCATTTTTCGTAAATATTCAAAGATCAGAAGGATCTTTTTATCATGCCCCAGAAGTTTTTGTTCCATTTTTTCAAGCTTTAATAAAATGTCTTTATGAGTGAGCAGCATTTCCCTGATTTTAATAAAGGCCTCTATTATTCTGATGCTCACTTTAATTGCTCTTTCACTCTTCAAAATATTGGCAAGCATTAAAACCCCATGCTCGGTAAAAACGTATGGCAAATGGCCCCCAAGATATTGTTTGGAAGGTATCGCAAAATGCGATACCATGAAATCTGTTTCTTCTCCCGTTAGCCTGAACATAAAGTTTTCAGGAAAACGTTCAATGTTCTTCTTCACCTGTTCACGTAAACGAATGGCTTTCAACTTATATAGTTCTGCTAAGTCTTTGTCAAGCATTACCTTAAAATACCTTACAAGGTAAATCTTACTGATGATCACTCCTCGGGAACCATTGGGTTTTGTTTCTCAATCATTTCCATTCTGATTTCTCAGTTATACTATTTATCCGCTAAAAATGATTTTGTGACCCTCATCATCAATTTATTTTTTTACTCAAAGTTCCGCGAAGGTGGCACGGAGGGCTATGAAGGTTGCAGATAAGTAATTAGAGGTCTGCAGGTCTGCGGGTCTGCTATCTGCCAATCCCCCGACCTGCCGACCCGTAGACCTGCAGACCTGAGAACCTGAAATCACTCTCCCGCAGCCTGTTTCTTCCCCCGGACGCCTCTCCAGAGAAAGTACACCGGCACGCCGACGAGGACAAGGATGAGACCGCGGCCGGTGAAATCGGGTTTGTAGATGATCAGTACGACGAGGATGAAAATGCATGCGACGATATAGAGGATAGGAAAAATGGGGAATCCGAACGCTTTATAGGGCCTTTCGATATCGGGCCGTTTCCAGCGCAGGACGAAGACGGCGAAGATCGTCAGCACATAAAAGATGATGGCTGCGAACATCACATAATCCAGCAGCTGGGTGTAGGTACCTGTCAGGCACAGGAGGATGCTCCACACGGCTTGTATGATCAGGCTGAAGGCGGGCACGCCCTTGGCATTGAGTTTTCCCATCCTCTTGAAGAAGAGACCGTCTTTGGCCATGGCATAGAAGACCCTGGCACCGGCCAGCACAATTCCGTTGTTGCATCCGAAGGTGGAGATGACCACCACCAGGGCCATGAGCAGCACGGCGGTCTGGCCGAAAATGCCATAGATGGCCGCCGTGGCCACCCTGTCCTCGCTGGCAAACTGAATGCCGCGTGCCAGAACCGAAGCCCCTTCGGGCGAACCCCGTACAGGCAAGGCGATGACATACACCACATTGACCAGGAAATAAATGGTGCACACAGCCAGGGTGCCCAGGAAAAGACTACGCGGGATTGTTTTCTTGGGATTAATGACCTCATCGGAGGTGTAAGTGATGTTGTACCACGCATCGGCAGCAAAGAGCGACCCGACCATCGAGACACCGATGGCGACCACCAGTGCCATACCTGAAATGGGCACGTTCACTCCTCCCCTGACATGCGAGGCGCTCCAGAAATCGGGTGAATGAAAGACACCCAGACGGATATGACCCGCAGCATAGACACCTATAATGATGAAAGCCAGCAGTATAAAGATCTTGGACGAGGTGAAAATGTTCTGAATGATCTTCCCTTCACGGATACCCCTTGTGTTGATGGCCGTCAGAAGAATGATCAGTAAAATGGTGACGAGCTGGGTTGTGTTGAAATGAAATGTCGTGACACTGAACAGGTATTTTTGTTCTGAGATCCATGGTATGATGACGCCGAGAAATTTGGAGAAGGCCATGCCCACGGCGGCTATGGTGCCGCACTGAATGACCATGAACAGGGTCCAGCCGTACAGGAATCCGAACAGGGGTGAATAGGCCTCTCGCAGGTAGATGTATATCCCGCCGGCGTGGGGCAGCATGCAGGCCAGCTCACCATAGGCCAGCGCCGCCAGGATGGTCATGACACCCGTGATGGCCCAGATAACCAGCAGCCACCCCGGTGAGCCGACATTGCGTGCAATATCCGCGCTCACGATGAAGATACCCGACCCGATCATCGAGCCCATAGTGATAGCCGTGGAATCAAAAAGATTGAGTGATTTCCTGAATTTGCCCTGGTCTGCCATCAAAAATGACTTGTTCGATTTTTCCTTATTAACTTATCAAAAGTAACAATTAGCCCCGGGAGACATACTTCCACATCATGGTGATAAGGATAAAAAAACGGATATTTTCATTTTGTCTGCCTGAGTTTGCTTCTGCGTATTCCGTAAACGAAATAAATGACAAATCCGATTGCCATCCATATCAGAAGCCGTAACCAGGTATCCACGGGCAGCGACACCATATTTGCCAAACAAACGGCAGCACCAAGGATAGGCACTACAGGAACCCACGGTGTGCGGAAAGGCCTTTTTACATCCGGTCGTGTCTTACGCAGAATAATGATGCTGACACATACGATAACAAAAGCAAGCAAGGTGCCTATAGAAACCAGTTCACTCAAAACATCAAGAGGTAAAACACCACCGATAATCATAGCCACAAATCCCGTTAAGAGCGTGCTGACAAACGGAGTTTTAAAACGTGGATGCATTTTCGAAAAGACAGGTGGTAAAAGACCATCTTTCGCCATGAAATAAAATATCCTGGGTTGACCCAGCAAGTGTACCAGAATAACGGAGCTCAAGCCTGCAAGAGCTGCAATCTTGATGATCGGTCGAAGCCAGAACATTTTCTCTCCCATGGCATTAACGCCGACAGCCATCGGATCGGCGACATTCAAATGGGTATAGCTGACAATCCCCGTGAGAACAAGAGCCACCAGGATATATAAAAATGTAGAAATACCCAATGATCCCATGATCCCGATAGGCATGTCACGTTGAGGATTTTTAGCTTCCTGGGCAGCTGTGGAAACCGCATCAAAACCAATATAGGCGAAGAATATCACCCCTGATGCACGGAATATACCCGACCAGCCAAAATTGCCAAATCCCCCGGTATTTTTGGGTATAAAAGGATGCCAGTGAAATGTTTTGACGAAATAGAATCCTGTGATGATAAAGAGGATGATCACCCCCACTTTGACTATAACCATGACATTATTTAAAATTGCCGATTCCTTGATGCCGATGACCAGTGCCATTGTGAGAAAGGCTATAATGAACATGGCAGGCAGGTTACAGATGGCCGTGATATGCTGAAGTGATTCGGCGTTTATCCCATTACCGGCCAGCTCCTGTATGAGTGATAAGGTTTCAGGCTTCCATCCCATACCAGGAACGTTTATCAGGGTGGAACCTGCAGGAGCTATAAGGGAAACAGGCAAATGAATATTAAAATCTGCCAGGAAACTCACCATATAACCCGACCATCCCACCGCAACAGCAGAACATGCAAAAAGATATTCAATGATAAGATCCCAGCCGATGATCCAGGCAAGAAACTCCCCAAGTGTAGCATAAGCATATGTATATGCACTGCCGGCGATAGGTATCATGGAAGCGAACTCCGCATAGCATAATCCTGAAAATGCACAGGCGATACCTGAAATGACAAAAGAGATCACAATAGCAGGTCCGGCATACTGGGCTGCAGCTTGCCCTGTGATTACAAAAATACCGGCACCAATGATGGCGCCGATTCCTAATGTAGTTAGATTAAGAGGTGTCAATGCCCGTCTAAATCCATGCTCCTCACTTTTTGAACTCTGTATTAATTCATTAATCGGTTTTGTAGCAAATAGCCGTTTGTTCATTGTGGAATCCGTTTATAAAAATCTATTTACCTCATTTCAAAAATAAGAATTCAATTGATCCGGCAATATGGCAAAAAAAAATAATATGGACGGGAATTAATCAGGAAAAGATGTTGATTTCAACATTCTTTTTTAAGTATTGCATGACCAATTTTGCAATCCAGACATCGTTTTTGGTCACAATAGTGTTCTTTCAGTTCCATCATCGCCTGAGAAGAAAATGCACAATCCATTTTGATTCCAAGATGACGCCATTGATTTGATATTGAATTTTCTTCAGCAGGTAATTTAGTCAGGAAATCAAGTGCGCGTTCTTTAAGCCCGGGATTATCCTTACTCATCCCATATACAAAAATGAATGGTATCACTGTATTTATAAGTAACAGGTCGACTGTTTTCACACCTATCCTTTTAGTTATGCTGACAGATTTTCTGTCAAAAATATAATGCGAGGTCCAGTACTCCGAACACTTCAGGTCAAACAGGTTCCTTAAATCGTATAATTGCTGCGAGGAAATCACTTCAGAGAACAGGCCCTGAGATTGACAGAGCAGGCAGGAAAATTGTGAAATACGGATCGTCGGAAAATTTGAAGGTCGCAGTCGCAGAAATTTCCAAAGATGAGGATCAATGGGTTTAAGGGCATATTTTTTTTGCAGAAACCTATATTCTTTAGCCAGTTTACGGGGATATTCATCGTGGTATTTCTTTTTCAACATGCCTGCCTGCCCGTAAAGAAGGGCCTCAATCTGAAAGATGTCATCGCGGTGACGCGATAATACTTTGAATGGTAATGATTTGGCCAGCAGCTCAAAGGGTCCGCTATTGAGCCTGAAACCGAAATTACGTGCCAGCATGAAATAAAAAGCCTCCTCCCAGTCATTATTACATGCCTGGTAGGTCTGAAGGATATGACCCTCTTTTTCTTCCAGCCGTTCCACCAGGAGTCGTTCAAGCATGGAACGAACGATCAGGGGATGGACCTCATCCATCAGTTTCTCACAGGGTATCCAGTTCATGTTCTCCATCATGTCCCGGTAGCGTTCATACAGGAGCGCGTTGAACCTGCCCTTCAGGGCCACTTCAGGTATCATCTCGCCGTTGCTCCTCCGGATGATCTTATCCGACTCATAAACAACATGAAGAATGATGTTCTGATAGGCCTCATCATCCTGGTGTTTATGCCTGAGCCAGTCTGATGACCTGACATGACACTCCACATTACCGGCCCACAGCGTTTTGCCAATGCGAATGCGGGCATTGAGAAAATCAGGTCCCGAATCCCTGTTATGTTGCCCGGGATGCAGTACCACCACCTCCTCACCATCGGCTGTTAGTAAATCATTGGTTAACAGCCGGAACTTCCATAAATGATGTAAAAATTGTTCATTCATACGATCGGTCTTTTATGGTTAATTCAAAATCTGACGATTTGTGACCCCATTTTTTAAAAAATTTGGAATTGATCTTTTAACATTCTACCTTTGCGCTATGGCATTATATAGTATCAAGCTTCATGAAAGATCTGGATGGGTTGATTTCTGATATCGAGCTAAAGGTGAAGAAGTTAATAGATCTGAATCAAAAACTTGAAGCCGAGAACAAAGCCATGAAACAAAACATTGACGATCTGACACAAACCATAAATAAACAAACCGATACAATAAAAACCTTAGAGGAACACGTTAATCAAAATAGTCAATTAAAATCCCTGGAAGCGAGCCAGGGTAGTGTTGAGTTAAAAAATAAAATATCCCGCCTGGTACGGGAAATTGACAGATGCATCGATCTTTTAAACGTTTAAAAGATTAACATACCGTTCAGTAGACATTATGAATAAAATAACCACCACAGTGAGCATTGCCGGCAGATCCTATCACCTCCATATTGCTAGCCAGCATGAGGAACTGGTGAAAAAAGCAGCCTTGGCTATCGACAACATGATGAAGGATTATTCCGGGCGTTATGCTTTTCGGGATAACCAGGATCTTCTGGCCATGGTCTCACTGAGTCTGAGCACCAATGCACCGCAAGGCGGGAGGCATTCATCCCCTGCCGATCCATCGCTCATCAGGAGACTGGAGGTCATTGATAACATGTTATCCGAGGCGTTTTAGACAAGGATGTATCCTGACGTTCTTTGAAAATATTTAAGTTACAACCCGCATTAATTCAACAGTTTGTAAACTCAACACTATTTTAATGTCGGATAGTCTCTGTTGTTCCAAGAGCAGGCCTCATTCCGGTTTGCCGGGATTATGCATAGCATGACGGTGGACGTTCGAAGAAAACAGGTTATCCAAATCGTTTAATTTGGGGTTTACCATAACTCCGGGATTATATGCGGGTTTTTTATTTTAACGAGCTGATTAGCAGCATGATTTACATTTTACAAACTAAATCAACCTGTCGTCATGTATACATTCATTATCATTATTTACATATTGATTGCTGCCGTCGCGGGGTTGGCCGTTGGTTTTTTCGTGACCAGCACCGTCCTGAAGAAGACAATCGAGAAGAAGAGTGAAAACATCCTGAAGGAAGCGGAAGAGAAAGCTGAGGTGATCAAAAAGGACAAGATCCTGCAGGCCAAAGAAAAATTCCTTCAGCTCAGGGCAGAACATGAGAAGATCATCCAGGAGAAAAACAACATCCTTCAAAAAAACGAAAACCGGATAAAACAGAAGGAGGTAGCCGTCAACCAGCGGCTGGAGGAGATACAGCGCAAGCAGAAAGAAGTCGCCACCATCAGGGGCAATCTCAACTCACAGCTCGAGATCGTCAACAAGAAACAACAGGAGCTGGAGAAATCCTACCACAAACAAATCGATCTCCTCGAATCGATCTCCGGCATGTCGGGCGCCGAAGCCAAGACACAGCTAATCGAGAGCCTGAAGGAGGAAGCCAAAGCCGAGGCTATCAGTCACATGCGTGAAATTGTGGAGGAAGCCAAAGTCACCGCCAACATTGAAGCCAAGAAGATCGTCATTGAAACCATACAGCGCACGGCGGTGGAACATGCCGTGGAGAACACCGTGTCGGTATTTAATATTGAGAACGATGAGATCAAAGGCCGCATCATAGGTCGTGAAGGGCGTAACATCAGGGCTTTGGAAGCCCTCACCGGCATTGAGATCATCATCGACGACTCACCCGATGCCATCATCCTCTCCGGCTTCGATCCGGTACGGCGCGAAATTGCACGCTTGTCCTTGCATAAGCTCGTCACCGACGGACGCATCCATCCCGCCAGGATAGAAGAGGTGGTGGCGAAGACAAAAAAACAGATCGAACAGGAGGTCATAGAGATCGGCAAACGCACCAGCATCGACCTGGGCATCCACAACATGCACCATGAGCTCGTGCGCATGATCGGCAAAATGAAATACCGTTCTTCTTACGGTCAGAATCTCCTGCAACATTCCAAGGAGGTGGCCAATCTCTGTGCTACGATGGCTGCGGAGCTGGGCCTGAATCCCAAGATCGCCAAGCGGGCCGGTCTACTCCACGATATCGGCAAGGTGCCCGACAACGAGCCCGATCTGCCTCATGCTATCCTGGGCATGAAGATGGCCGAGAAGTTCAAGGAGAAACCCGAGATATGCAATGCCATCGGTGCCCACCACGATGAGGTGGAGATGGATTCGTTGATAGCACCCATTGTGCAGGTGTGTGATGCCATCTCGGGAGCACGTCCGGGGGCACGGCGTGAGGTGGTGGAAGCTTACATCCAGCGTTTGAACCACTTGGAAGAACTGGCGCTCTCTTACCCCGGGGTAGTCAAGACCTATGCCATACAGGCCGGTCGTGAGCTGCGCGTGATCGTGGGCGCCGACAAAGTATCCGACGCCGAAGCCAACCAGCTCGCTTTTGATCTGTCACGCAAGATACAGGATGAGATGACCTATCCCGGCCAGATAAAGATCACGGTCATACGCGAAACCAGAGCCATCAGCTTTGCCAAATGACATCCTGAGGCCCTTCCTTCACACAGAAAAATCAAAGCTCTTCCAACAGTGCCGTGAAGATCCTTATCAGGTCTTTTTCGGCACGGGCAGCCGTAGTCAGAATATCGTCAATGCTCAGTGGCACAAGGTGGTCGGGGTCACACTCGTCGGTGATGACGGAGATGGCTGCACAGGGCAGGCTCATGTGCCTGGCGACGATCACCTCCGGCACCGTGGACATCCCGACGACATCGCCACCGATGGTTTTTATGTACCGGTACTCCGCCCTGGTCTCAAGCAAAGGACCGGCGACGGCCACATAGACTCCTTTGTGGAGCGTGATACCCAGGCGGGCAGCAATGACAGCTATCTTATCATTAAGAAAAGGCGAATAAGGTTCGCTCATGTCAGGAAACCGTGGTCCCAGCCCATCCAGATTGGGGCCTATCAAAGGATTGCCGGGCATGAGGTTGATGTGATCATCGATCAGCATGAGGGAGCCTTTGTGAAAAGCAAGGTTCACCGCCCCGCCGGCGTTGGAGATAAGCAGGTACCTGACTCCGAGCAGCTTCATCACCCGAATGGGCAGTGTCAGCTGCTCAAAGGAGTATCCCTCATAATAATGAAACCGCCCTTTAAAGACGATGACCTTCTTCCCTCTCAATGTCCCGTAAATCAGCTGTCCCGAATGAAACTCCACCGACGACACCGGAAAATGAGGTATCTCATGATAAGGCGTGATGATATCCGTCTCTATCTCACCTACCATCTGTCCGAGACCCGTGCCCAGGACGATGGCGACATCCGGTGCATGATAGCCTTTCTTCTTCAGAAATTCAGCGCTTTCAGTGATTTTTTTCATCATGGCCTGCAACACATTTATAAAGGCATCAAATTTAGGAAACTTATTCACTCATTCCGCGGATCTTTTTTTACCGGCAGCCTGGCTATTTTTTCAACCGTCAGGCTGGGGTAGCCGAATTCTTCAGTGACCGTTCCCAGAATAAGATAAACACCGCTGCCGGTAAAGGGATAACTCTTCAGTGTATCCGGAAAATGAACCGTATCAAAGAATTCCCCTGACACATCGAGGAATGTCCCGAAATGCATCAGCTCTTTTTTCACTGTTTTCACATACTTGATGGTGACCAGGCGACCGGCCATCCTGACTTTTTTACCCACGGCACCCATCATCTCCCTTGCTTTTATCTCGCCCCGGAAGGATGTCTCAAGCATATCGAACGGTGACATGGTGACGGGGAACCCCAGCATCTCGATCTCGTCATAGGCATTCTCCAGATCGGTTTGCATCAGCTGAGGCAGTTTGTAGGTCCTGGCAGGCAGATGGAAAAGCGAATGATGACTGTTTTCACTGTTTGTTTTTCCGAAGAAAAGATGGGCCTGCCATAGCAGTTCCGCCTTGGATTGACCCGTGAAGCGGAAGGCCCCCGTGCGTATGAGGATGATGACCTGTTCCAGGTGCACCTCCATCCTGCCGATAAAATCCTCAAGGCTTTGGTATTCGCCGTTACGCAAGCGTTCTTCAGCTATTGCCCGGCCAATTTTTTCCTCGAGGCCGGTGACATGAATAAAACCGATATAGACTTCTTTTCCCGTGATTGTTGTGAGGTAATCGCTATGATTGACACAGGGGAGACGGATGACGGCGCCCTGGCGTTGTGCCTCGTTAAAGTAAACCCACCGGTGGTAGAAACCGCCGAAATTATTAATGACTGCCACCATGAACTCCAACGGGTAGTGGGCCTTGAGGTAGAGGCTCTGAAAGCTCTCCACGGCATAGGAGGCCGAATGAGCTTTAGAGAAGGAATAGCCGGCGAAGGATTCGATCTGGCGCCACACCTCATTGGTGATGCTGTCAGGGTATCCGAACGATTGACAATTGGAGAAGAACTTACCCTTTATCAGCTCAAACTCTTTCCGTGACCGTGATTTGCCGCTCATGGCCCGGCGCAGGATATCGGCGTCGGCCATGTCGAGACCGGCAAAGTGATGACATACTTTCAGCACGTCTTCCTGGTACACCATCACGCCATAGGTTTCTTTCAGCTGTTCCTCCATCACCGGGTGGATGTACGAAAAATCGTGCGGATGATGGAACCGGAAGATGTATTCACGCATCATGCCTGACTTGGCCACGCCGGGGCGTATGATGGAGCTGGCAGCCACCAGCGAGAGGTAGTCGTCGCACTTCAGTTTCTTCAGCAGCCCGCGCATGGCGGGGCTCTCCACATAGAAACACCCGATGGTCTCACCGCTTCTGAGCTGGCGTTTGACATCGGGATCGTTTTTAAAGCGGGCCACCTGGTGCACGTCGATCTTAATGCCTCTGTTGGCGCGGATGATGTCAGCGCAATCCTTGATATGGCCTATGCCACGCTGGCTCAGGATGTCGAGTTTCTCAAAGCCGATCTCTTCGGCCACGTACATGTCCCACTGGGTGGTGAGGAAGCCCTTGGGCGGCAGATCCAACGCCGTATAACAAGCCAGCGGTTCTTCCGATATCAGGACACCACCGGCATGGATGCTGCGCACGTTGGGGAAATCGGTCATCATCAGGGCTATGGCGTGGATCCTGCGTGTAATTTCATTGTTATTGATGACGGCCCGGGGATGTGTCAGCAGATTGTCGATCTCCTGTTTGGGCAGGCCATACACTTTGCCAAGCTCACGGTATATGGAGTTACCCACAAAGGTGGACATGGCTCCCAGCAGGGCAGTATGCTCATGGCCATAACGTTTGAAGATATAATCCTGCACCTCTTCACGTTCGCGCCATGAATAATCGATATCGAAATCGGGGAGGTTGGTGCGCCGGGGATTGATGAAACGTTCGAAGTACAGATCAAGTTCGATGGGGTCGACGTCGGTGATCTTAAGACAGTAGGCCACCACGCTGTTGGCTCCGCTGCCGCGGCCTACATGGTAAAAACCGCGCGACATGGAATAGCGTATGATGTCCCAGGTGATGAGGAAATAGGCTGAAAAACCCAGCGTGTCGATGATCTCCAGCTCGCGCCGGAGCCTCTTCTCCGCCTCCTTGTCTTTCCGGCCATAACGGTATACAAGACCCTCCAGGGCCAGCTTTTCCAGCAGGATCTTGTCGTCGTATTTATTGCCTGTGAAGGTCTTTTTATTCTTTATGGAATGAAAGTCAAAATCAATGGAACAATCATCCAGAAGCCGTTCGGCATTACCGGTTATTTCAGGGAAATCTTTCTTTAATTTGGCAACGGCGGGAGCCTCGAGCATGGTCTCATCGGGCCGGGCGATCATGCTACCGGCAAGTTTGGTGATCAGCGTATTATGGTCGATTGCCCGGAGGTTCTGATGCAGGACATATCCGGCCCTGTCGCTGAAGGTGACGGGTTGCAGGAGCACCAGTCTCGATCTGTCGTGACGGTAATCTGTCGACAGCAGCTTACCTGTCTCCGACGGCCTGATGCCGGTGTATTCATTGCCGGTCAGCTCGTTCCTTTTCTTTCTTCCAAAAGGATAAATAAAATAAACGTTATCGAGTGCGGGAGCAGCGGCGGGGTATGGGGCACCGCTGAGATGATGGGCTGTGACCGTTTCGTTCAGCTCACGGAAGCCCTCGTTATTTCTTGCCAGACCGACATAAAGCAGCTCGTCGCCGTTGCGGAATTCAATACCGGCAACGGGCTTGATGTTATTATCCCGGCAAAGCCTGACAAAGTCAATTATCCCGGTCGAATTGCCGATGTCGGTCAAGGCCATGGCAGGGACATGCCTGGCCACCGCCTCTTCAACAAGCTTTTCCAAGGAAAGGGTGCCGTACCTCAGGCTGTAATATGAATGACAATTCAGGTACATAATGCATGAAAAAACATGTTCTTACATGATCCATCCTTTTTTAAATCATTCTGATTTAAGCCAGACAAACAGCCCTTTTCACCGCATGGCGTCCGAACCTGTTTCTGACTTTGTCAATGGCCAGGTAGAGGCTGGTCATTTCGGGCGTATCCTCGAACATATCGAGCTGCTGCACGCCGGGCACCAGATGGCTGAAGCGGACCCCTATCAGCCTTACCAGCATCCTTCTTTTATACAGCAGCCTGAAGAGATCCAGAGCCACGGGCATGAGCTGATGATCGAACGAAGTGTAAGGTATATGGCGCTGCAAGGTCTCGGTGTCGAAATTCGAATACCTGATCTTAACGGTGACACAGGAGGTGAGCTTCTGTGACTGCCTCAGCTCATAGGCTATTTTTTCAACCATGGCTGTCAGGATATCCCGGAGCCTGGCCATATCGATGGTGTCGGTGTCGAAAGTCCGTTCGGTGCTGACCGACTTGGCTTCATAATAGGGTATGACAGGCGAAGGGTCGATGCCGTTGGCTTTTTTCCAGATGACAATGCCGTTTTTTCCCATGACCTTCTCCATCATCTCCACAGGTATGCGGCTGAGGGTCTCAATGGTGGTGATGCCCATAGAGCGGAGAAGCTGGTAGGTTTTATTGCCTATCATGGGTATCTTTTTGATAGACAGAGGGAACATGAAAGGTTTGACCCGTTCATCGGGGACATAGATCTCACCGTTGGGCTTGGCTTCATTGGCGGCTATCTTGGATACGGTTTTATTGACTGACAGGCCGAGGGAGACAGGCAACCCGGTATTTTTTATGATCTTGCTCCTGAGCTCCTGCGACCATTTCAGGCACCCAAAATAACGGTCCATGCCGGTGATATCGATGTAATGTTCATCGATGGATGCCTTCTCGAACAGGGGTGACTCTTCGGCAATGATGTCGGTGACTAAGTTCGAATACCTGCTGTAGAGCTCCATGTCGCCCTTGATGATGATGGCGTCGCGGCAGAGGATGCGGGCCATCTTCATGGGCATGGCCGAGCTGACACCGAATTTTCGGGCTTCGTAACTGCAGCTCGCCACCACGCTCCGATCGGAACTGCCGCCGATGATCACCGGCTTGCCAAACAAAGCCGGGTGATGTAACCGCTCGACTGATACGAAGAACGTATCAAGATCGAGGTGGATTATGCTCCGGAAATCAGTGTTCATAAAATTTTTTTAAAATTTCTTGCAGTGTAAACAAAATTGAAATAATTTTGATTAAAAATTAATCAGAATTTTGATTACAATATAATCAATTTTTTAATTGCTTTGTTAAAAGATTATAAAATTTTTGGGTCACAGTTGGGATTTAAATGGATAAAGGGTGCAGGGTACGGGTTACGGGTTACGAGTTTAGTCGGGCATTTAAATTCCAAAATGATGACTGATAATAAAAAGTCTAAAAGTTACAGGGATCTGGAAATTTATACCATATCATTCAAGTTGGCAATTGAGGTTCATCATATGACGCTAAAACTACTAAAATATGAATTTTATGAACTTGGAAGTCAGATCAGAAGATCGTCAAAAAGCATAGTTTCAAACATCGTTGAAGGATATGGAAGAAAAAGATATCATGCCGAATTGGTCCGTTTTTTAATTTTTGCTCATTCCTCATGCGATGAAACAATATCTCATTTAAAAATGGTTTGTAAAATTCATTTTCAGGACGAGCTATTAACTGGTTTGATTCAGAAATATGAACAACTCAGCAAAATGATTTTTTCTTTTATCAACTATGTAGAGAATAACTGGAAATATTAACCTGCAACTTGCAACCTGTAACTAATAAACATTATCATTAAAATTGCCATCATGTTTTTCAGCTCCAACATCAAGTTTCTCCGCAACCGCCGGGGCCGCACACAGGATGATGTGGCTGTCGCGCTCAACATGAAGCGGCCGACGCTTAGCGGCTATGAAAACGAGATAGCACAGCCCAATATCCAGGCATTGCTGGCGTTCTCCAGATATTATAATATCGCCATCGACACATTGATTAAAATCGATCTTTCAACCCTCTCCGAAAGCCAGCTATCGCAACTCGAACAGGGCTATGATGTTTACATTACCGGATCTTCTCTGAGGGTGCTTGCCACAACCGTCGACAACGATAACGAAGAAAACATCGAGCTCGTCAACGAGAAAGCCAAGGCGGGTTATGCCAGCGGTTTTGCCGACCCCGAATACATCAGGGTGCTGCCCACCTTTCATCTGCCCTTCCTGTCGAAGCAACGGAAATACCGTGCTTTCCAGATCAGCGGTGACTCCATGCACCCCATCCCCGACGG
>Ga0172363_10000512_pt1 | contig 29493 bp, 22 predicted proteins | sample LakKivs2_kivu2a2_FD_114541 | JGI IMG/M metagenome (GOLD analysis project Ga0172363, IMG submission 114541) | Sediment microbial communities from Lake Kivu, Rwanda - Sediment s2_kivu2a2 | ecosystem: Environmental > Aquatic > Freshwater > Lake > Sediment | place: Rwanda: Western Province, Lake... | reverse complement strand
TAGCGCCGGATCACCCACTCGAGCGTGGTGCGGCGGCAGCCGAGGATCACCAGGTCGTCGTCGCCGGGCTCCGCAACGAGACCGCGCATGGTCTGCGGCGGCGTGTCGAGCATGCGCAGCTCCCGGGCTCCCGCGTCGATCAGCGCTCGCAGCAGCTCCGGGTGGCGATCGCGCAGCAGGTTGCGCAGCCGACCGAGGAAGACGTGGCTGTGCCGGACCTGTACCGCGCCCTTCCTCTTCCAGTGGTCGAAGGCGTCGCTCGCCGTCGTGGTCGCGGGCTCGGCGTCACGCTCGAGCACGGTGACGCGGAGGCCGCGCTCCGAGAGCGCGAGGGCCGCGGCGAGGCCGGTGATGCCGCAGCCGACGACGAGCGCGTTCGCGCCCGCGATCGGGATGGCAGCTGGAGTGGAAGAAGCTCTGGTGTCCACGCGGATTCCTCGACTTTCGCCCTCAATCGAACCAGTCGAGCGCCTGGCGCATCGTACGCTCGTATTCCTCGAACGCCAGCGAGCGGTACGTCGCGGCGATCGTCTCGGCGTCGCCGCCGGCCAGGTAGCGCAGCTACGGGTGGGGGTCGTGCACGGCGTGGTAGATGAGCTCGGCGACCTCGTGCGCGCTACCCGCCACACCGCCCGGCCGCAGCTTCTTGATGGCCGCTTCGAAGCGCGTGGCGCGCTCCCAGTAGGGCGAGCCGGGAGCGAAGCTCTCGCCGAACATCGCGTTGTCGAGCAGCCGCGTGCCGTACTGGCCCGGCTCGACGAGCACGACGCGCACTCCGAACGGCTGCACCTCGAAATGCAGTGCCTCGGAGACGGCCTCGAGTGCGTGCTTGCTGGCGGCGTACAGGCCACCGTAGGGCCGCGCGACGATGCCGGCGATCGAGGAGACGTTCACGATCGTACCGCAGCGCCGCTCGCGCATGCCGGGCAGGACCGCGCGGATCGTCCGCAGGGGGCCGAAGAGATTGGTGTCGAACTGGCGGCGAACGTCATCCTCGGAGGCGTCCTCGATCGCCGAGCGCAGCTCGATCCCCGCGTTGTTCACCAGGACCTCGAGCGGGCCGGCGGCCGTCGCGGTTCGCACCGCCCCCTCGACCGAGGCCCGATCGGCGACGTCCAGCCGCAGCACCTCGAGGCGAAGGCCCTCGTCGCTCGCGGCGCGCTGCAGCGCGGCGCCGCACGCCGGGTCGCGCATGGTGGCGAAGACGCGGTCGCCGTGCCGGGCGAACACCAGCGCGGTCTCGAAGCCGAAGCCGCTGCTGCAGCCGGTGATCAGAACGTTGGCCATCCGCGTCTCCCGTCGGGCAGGCCGAGGGCGCTGCCCGGATGCACTTAGTGTCCGCCCGGGCCGCCGGCAACGCGGCGGGCGCCGTGCGCGCGTCCGCGTTGCTCCGTGGTCGGCGACGCCGAACCGGCCGTGGGAGGCAGCACGTCCGGGCGTCCCCCTCGGAGGCCGCACGTCCGGCCGGTCCTTCCTCGTGGCCGGTGAGGCACGTGCGGACGTCAGACTGCGACGCGGGCGGGGACGGCCCCGGCGTCGCCCTCGACCTCCCGCGCCGGGCGCCAGCGCTCCAGCGCGGCGCGCAGCAGGGGCGCACGCACGGGCTTTGCGAGGTAGTCGTCCATCCCCGCCTCGAGGCAGCGCTGGCGGTCGGTGTCCATCGTGTTGGCGGTCATCGCGATGATCGGCGTGTGCGCGCGGCCCTCCTCGCGGCGGCGGATCTCGCGCGTCGCCTCGTAGCCGTTCATGTCGGGCATCTCGCAGTCCATCAGAACGACGTCGACCGGGCCGCGCGTCATGGCGGCGAGGGCCTCCACGCCGTTGCCGGCGGTCTGCGCCCTGCAGCCGAGACGGTCGAGCAGCATCACCGCGAGCTTGGTATTGACGGCGTTGTCGTCCACCACCAGCACGCGCAGCCCCTCGAGCGGCCGCGCCTCGGGCGCCTGCCGCGGCTCGTCGAGGGGCAGCGCCGGGGTGGTCGGCCCGCGCTGCACGGATTCCTCGATGGCCTGCCGGAGTGCGGTCTGGCGCACCGGACGCGTGGCCTGACGCGCGCCGACCTTGCGCAGCATGTCGATCGGCAGGCGCTGCCGCAGGCGCGGCAGCAGGACGACGCCGAAGCGCGCGGAGGGGTCGCTGCGGCGCAGCGCGCGGGCGACCTCGAGCGTGCCGTCGAGCGGCGTTCCGACGGCCAGCACGACGACGCGCTCGCCGTCGCCGGCGCCCGCGAGCCACTCCTGTGCCGTGGCGGCGCCGTCGCTGGTGTCGACCACGGCGCCCCACTCCCCGATGCGCTTCGCGATCACGCGGCGTAGCTCCGCGCTCTCCACGGCAACCAGCGCGCGCATCCCCGTCAGGTCGAGCTCGACCGCCGGCGCCGCGTCGGACTGCACGCGCAGCGTGAACCAGAACGTGCTGCCGCCGCCGGGCGTGTCGCGGTGGCCGATCCGGCCGCCCATCAGCTCGGTGAGGCGCTTCGAGATGGCGAGCCCGAGTCCGGTGCCGCCGTGCTTCCGGCTCGCGCTGCCGACCTGCGAGAAGGGCAGGAAGAGGCGCCCGGCGTCCTCCTGCGAGATGCCGCAGCCGCTGTCGCGAACCTCGAGACACAGCAGCAGGTCGTCGCCGGTGCGTTCTTCGACGCCGACGTGCACGACGATCGAGCCTGCGGCGGTGAACTTGGCAGCATTGCTCAAGAGGTTCAGGAGGATCTGGCGGAAGCGTCCGACGTCGCCGTGGACCAGGTGCGGGACGTCGCGGTCGACGTCGACCACCAGCTCGACGCCCTTCGCGTGCGGCGCTTCCGCGAGCAGCTCGACGATCTCCTCGACCGCGTTGCGCAGATCGAAGCGCGAGCTCTCGATGCTGACCTTCCCCGCCTCGATCTTCGACAGGTCGAGGATGTCGTTCAGCAGCGCCAGCAGGGCCTCGCCCGACGTGCGGATGGTCTGCGCGAGGTCCCGCTGCTCGCCCGTGAGGTCGGTGTCGAGCAGGATGTCGGTCATGCCGATCACGCCGTTCATCGGCGTGCGGATCTCGTGGCTCATCATCGCGAGGAACTCGCTCTTCGCGCGCGATGCGGCGTCGGCCTGGTCGCGCGCGAGCGACAGCTCGGCGGCCTGATGCCCGAGCAGCGTCGTTTGCAGCTCGCTCCGGTCCCGCGACTCCTCGAGCTCCTTCACGTGACGGCGGAGCGCCTCCTCTGTGACCCAGCGACGCATCACCTCGGCCCTGCTCATCGCGACCACGACCGCGCTGCCGGCCACGATCGCGATGGCGAGTACGGCGAGCAGCAGCGCGACGGTGCGCCGGTGCAGGATCGCGTCGACCAGCATCTTCGCCGGATAGTCGACGCCGACCGCCGCCTCGACGGAGCCGTCCGCGCCGCGCAGCGGTGCGTACGCGGACACCCACGTTCCCCAGCGGTCGGTGCCAGGCTCGTCCTCGACCAGCGTCTCACCCTGCAGGGCGCGAAGCATCTCCTCGCTGGGATCGGCGTAGATCGCGTAGGGGGTGGAGCGCTGCTCGAGCTTTCGATCGTACGTGCCGTCGCGGTCGTAGTCCGTCTCCGAGTCGACGACCAGGACGATCGTGCCGTCGGGCAGACGGCGGAACGTGTAGACGTCGGCCACGTTGGGGTTGACCGCGAGCCAGCTCTTCTGTGCCTCGATCATGCGCTGATAGTTCGGGTCGTCGGGCGGCGTCTCGGGTCCGAGCTTCTCGTGGCCGAACTGCTCGAGCTCGTAGGCGTAGGTCTGAGCAAAGCCGCCGAGCATCGACAGGATGCGCGCCCGCTCGCGTGCGCCCTCCATCTCGGCGAACCCGATGCCCGCCAGGGTGACCAGGGCGACCAGGAGCCAGACGGGCCGCGGCAGCGTGGCGTCGTGGCGCCGGCGCAGCCAGCCGCGCAGGAGCGCCGTGGCGCCCAGACTCAGCACCAGGAACGAGAGCGCGTCGAAGCGCCACGAAAGTACGGACTCCATTGTCTCTGCGGCACTCCCTGCTCTGCACGATATCGGTCGAACCGCCGTCGGACCTGAGGCCCGAGCATCAGCCCTGCCGCCTCACGTCCGGCGGCGCGACGGCCGACGTAGAGCGTGGAGGACCGAGCGTGATGGCACGACGACTCGCTGCAGGGGCGGCTGCCGGCTGGCTCGCGTGGGCGACCGCGGCGGCTCTGGCGCAAACGGAAGAGCAGCTCGAGCGCATCCGCCAGTGGAACCCGAAGGTCGGGGAGATCCAGAAGCCCGGTGAGATCCGGGTGCCGAGCGGGACCATCCAGACCCCGGGCGAGATCCGGGTGCCGAGCGGGACGATCCAGATCCCGGGCGAGATCCAGAAGCCCGGCGAGATCCAGGTGCCGCGGGGCCTTCAGGCGGTCCAGGTGGTCGCGACGGAGCGCTGCGAGCGCCGCCTGTCGGTCGGCGCCGATGCGCTGTTCGAGTTCGATCACTGGACGCTGTCGCCCGCGGCCGAGGAGACGCTGGTCGTCCTGCTGCCCGAGCTGGAGAAGGCCGGCAAGCACCCGGTCTCGATCGAGGGCCACACCGACGCGAAAGGCGCCGACGCCTACAACGACTCGCTCAGCGAGCGGCGCGCGCGCACCGTCAAGCAATGGTTCGTCGGCCGCAAGGCGGTGCCGGAGAGCACCCGGGTGGCCGCGTACGGGGAGAGGCGGCCGGTCGCAGCGAACACGAAGCCGGACGGATCCGACGACCCCGAGGGGCGCCAGAAGAACCGCCGCGTCGAGGTCGTCATCGATACGTGCGGCTGACGGGGTGTCGCCACGAGGGGGGTCGCGGGTGTCGCCACGAGGGGGCACGCGCCCCCTCGCCCCGCTGGGCGAAGCCCAACGGGGCCCCACTCCCCGCGGTCGCTTCGCTCCGCGCGCGCCTTTGGCGCGCGTGCACGGGGTGGGAGCGGTGGCGGGGGTTCCACTCCCCGGGCTCGCTGACGCTTGGCCGCGGGCTGGACGCGCGGGTGTCCGTGCCGCTGCGGTCAGGGGGTGACGAGGTGCTCGAAGTTGGTCTTCATGATGCGCCGTACGTCGTCGGGGGGAAGGCCTTCGAGCTCTGCGGCGAACTCGCGCGGCCAGAGCAGGCCCTCGGGGTGCGGGTAGTCCGAGCCGTTGAGCACGTGGCCTGCGCCGATCAGGCGTGCGAGGGCGACCACGTCGTCCTCGTAGAACGGCGACACCCAGACGTTGGCGCGGAACGTGTCGCTGGGCTTCATCGGCGGCGCTCCGCAGCGCCACATGTCCTTGCTGTAGAGGCGCACGATGTGGTCGAGCTTCCACAGCAGCGGCTCGACCCAGCGCGAGCCGTACTCGATGCTCAGGATCTTCAGCCTCGGGAAGCGGCCGAAGACGTTGTCGGCGATGAGCGCCGTGATCGTGTCGCTGATCGGCCGATCGGTGAACGACAGCACGTACTCCATCAGCGAGTGACGGTGCGACGGCGGGTGCGGACGGAGCCCCCACGGCGTGTTGTACATCTCGGAGAACGGCGTGCGGCCGATGTGGTAGACGACGTTGACCGACGCCTCCTCGCAGCGCGCCCAGAACGGATCGAAGTACGGGTCGCCCGGCGAGCGTCCGTTGAACGGACCCGCGGTGAGGATCACGAAGCGCGCGCCGAGCTTCAGCAGGCGATCGAGCTCGCGCAGCGCCTCGTCGAGATCGAGGAGAGACAGCAGCGGCGCGCCGTAAATGCGGTCGTCCAGGCCGTAGCCCCAGTCCTCCTCGAGCCACCGGTTGTACGCGCGCAGGCTCGGGTAGAGGACGTCGGGGTGCTCGCGAAGCTGCGGCTCGATGCCGACGCCCATGGTCGGCAGCATGAGGCAGCGCTGGACCATCTGCTCGTCGAGCTTCGCGAGCCGTGCGTTGCGCTGCGTGAACTCGGGAACGGCGAGCCCGTCGATCGGGCTCAGGCTCGGGCTGCCGCCGTCGTCGGTCTCGCCGCGCAGGAAGGCCTTCATGATGCCCGGCCCGCCGATCGAGTCGCCCGCGCCGACCGAGAAGAAGTGGCAGCGCTCGTCGCCGACGTACATCCGTGACGGGCCCGCGCTCGTGCGGTCGATCCACGCCGTACGCTTCTTCAGCGGCGCCTCGATGTGGCGCGTGAAGCAGTCGTCGGGCTCGTAGAAGTGGTTGTCGGCGTCGTTGATCCACTCATCCGGTCGAAGCATGGCGGTTCCTCGATGGCTCAGGGCTCGTGCAGCGCGCGCCGGAAGAGGGCGCTCGCCTCGTCGTGGCCCAGCATTCTGGTGGTCCGGCGCGCGATCTGCCAGCGGCCGTCGCGGCGCTCGAGCTCGAAGCGGTTGAAGCTCAGGCGCCACAGCCCGATCGCGTCGCCATCGCGCCGGTAGATCCGCGAGTACGCCGTCGCGACCGCGCGGTCGCCGTCGACCGCGACCACGGCGGGGCCGATGGTGTGCGCGCAGCCCGGCAGCAGCGACTGATGGCGCGGTCCGCGCACCATGTCCTCGACGCCGCTCCGGCCGTCCATCACCAGCGTCGTGTCGACGTCGTACAGCGCGTCCTCGGTGAACAGCGCGCCGGTGGCAGCGGCGTCGCCGGTGTCGACCGCGAAGCCGTAGCGGACGATCAGGCGGTGGATCGCGAGCTCGTCCTCGAGCGCCGCGACGCGACGCTCGAGAGCCCCGAGCCGATCTTCCGGCGAGGCGTGCGCCACGCGCTCCTTGTCGCGCGCGGCGCGTCGTCGCGCAACGTGCGGACGGTCCGTTCGCGCCTCGAGCGGTGCCGCGCGCCGGGTGCCCGGCGGCTGCACCGTCGTCGGACGGAACGCCGCACCGGATTCACCCTTCGTGGCCGGCGAAGCCGGCACGGACGTCAGTCGACGAGCGAGGCAGGGGTAGACAAGAAGGCCCGCGACGCGGATCCCGTGCTCGAGCGCACCTCGATGTCCACGCTCGCCGTGCGCTGGTCCGTGCCGACCGAATCGTAGGTCGCGGCGACGGTCGCGAGGCCGACGCCGACGAGGCGCGCGGTCCCCGCCACGTAGCACCTGCTGCCGTCGTCGAGGCCCACCACGTCCGCGTCGCTGGTGGTCCACGTCGCGAGCTTGTCCACCTGTCTGCTGAGGCCGCCGGAGTAGACCGCCGTGCTGCGCAGCCGGATCGTCGAGCCGAGAAGGCCGATCAGCCGCCCGCCCGCACCGGGTGACGGATGGAGGAACAAGAGCTCGAGGGGGCCGGGGACGGCGAGGATGCCGCTCGTCCCGCCGGGATCGCTCGAGCTCAGGTTGCGTGCGGGGTCGAAGGCGACGACCTCGGCGCTGCCCGGGGCCAGCGCGATGCTGGCTCCGGCGTCGCCGTCGGTGCCGATGGCGACCACGCTCTCGTCGCTCGACGTCCAGGTCGCGTTGCGCGTGCCGTCGGCCATCGTGCCGTCGGCGAACTCGTAGAGGGCGCGCAGCTCGCGCTCCTCGCCGACCGGGACGACGAAGCGCAGCGGCGACACGTGGATCGCGACGACGTCGCCGCCGCACACGATGGTCGCGTCGCCGCCGCTCGCGCTCGACGCGGTGCCGGTAGGACGGTCGATCACGGACGCCGTCACCTTGCCCTCGCCGACGCACCGGACGATGCCCTCGCGGTCGATGGTCGCGATCCCCGGATCGCTCGAGATCCAGCGCACGCGGCTGGTGTAGGTGAAGCTCTGGCAGTAGCCGTGGAACGTCGCCCACGTCTTCAAGTAGGTGCTGCCGCCGGCCGGGATGGCGAGGCTCGTCGGCGCGACGCGCAGCGCGGTGACGCGTCCGGTCACCGTGATCCTGCCCACGCTGCCGGTGTCGGCCGACGAGACGCCGGTCGTCCGGTCGACGGCGTGCACCGTGCCGCTGCCCGGACTCATGCCGCGTGCGCGGCCATCGGCGGCGACGTCCACGATGCCCGGGTTGGACACGATCCAGTCGACGTCGCGCGAGATGTTGAGCTCGATGCCACCCTCGAAGCTGCCGGTGGCGTGGTACTTGGTGCGTCGGCGCACCGGCAGCACGCGCTTCGCCGGTGTGACCGAGATGGCGAGCAGCGTGTCGACCACGCGCAGCGCTCCGCTAGCCGGGCCGGTCGAGACGCCAGTCGACGGGTCGACGGCGGTGATGACGGTAGAGCCCGAGGCGATGGTCGTCACGAGGCCGCTCGCGTCGACGGTCGCGACGCCCGGCGCGGAAGAGGCCCACGACACGCTCGCCGTCAGGTCGACGCCGGTCGTGCCGTCGTCGAACGTGCCGAGCGCCTGCATCTGCTGCATGCGTGCGGCGCGCACGACGGATGCGCCGCGCACGAGCTCGAGGGCGACGAGCTGCGCTCCGGCGCCCTGCGCCGCGGCAGCCGCCGGGTCGATCAGCCCCGGAACGGCCGCGAGCGTTGCGAACGAGACCGTCGCGGCGGCGGACCGGCCCCGTCCTGCGTTTGGCGCCTCTCCCATGGTGACCCTCCGTTGCACGAACGCTGGTGGAACCCGCGGGCGACCGGTCGGTACGAAAGCGTCGTGGTCGGGGAGGGCGCGAGCGGGTAGCGGGGCGCACAGCACTTGGCGTGCCACGGGAAGATCCGGAAACCATCGTGAATTCAGCAGTCTACCCGCCATGAAGGATCGTCGCCGGAGCGCAGCGGTGCACGATCCGGCTGGCCCGCACGGAGCACGACGGCCGGGCTCCATTGACACCGGGTAGAGCATTCGCGATATCCCTGACCGATCGGTTTAGGGTGCTCGGTCAGGGCGCTCGGACCGCCGGGGAAGCGAGGGGGAGCGGAATGGCGACAAGCGGGGCCCATCGGTGTCTGGAGGCGGACCTCGGCGACCTGCTCGACGGCGCGATCGATGGGACGCGCGACGCGATCCTCGCCAAGCAGCACCCGTGCGGGTACTGGCACGCGCCGCTCGAGGCCAACGTCGGCATGGACGCGCAGTACGTCGTGTTCAACCGGTTCATGGGCCGGCGCCCGGTCGAGACCGAACGGCGCCTCGTCGAGCACATCCTGGCGAAGCAGGGCGACGACGGCAGCTGGCCGCTCTACCACGGCGGCCCCGGACACCTCAGCACGACGATCGAAGCCTACTTCGCGCTGAAGCTCACCGGACACTCGCCGGACGAGCCGGCGCTGGTGCGCGCGCGCGACTTCGTCCACGCGCACGGCGGCCTCGCGCGCGCGCAGGTGTTCACGCGCGCCTACCTCGCGTACTTCGGCCAGTTCCCGTGGGCGGGGCTGCCGGCGATGCCGGTCGAGCTGATGCTGCTGCCGCCGTGGTTCCCGCTGAACATCTACGCGATGTCGAGCTGGGCGCGCGAGACCGTCGTGCCGATGCTGCTGCTGTTCGCGAACAAGCCGCGGCTCGCGCTCGAGCCCGGCTGCGGCGTCGAGGAGCTGTGGCTCCGTCCGCCGACGCGGAGCGACCTCGCGTTCCCCGCCGACGACCGCGTGCTCTCGTGGGGACATTTCTTCTTGCAACTCGATCGCGTGCTGAAGCTCGTCGGGCGCAGCAAGTGGAAGCCGCTGCGCAAGCGCGCGGCCGCGCGCGCCGAGAAGTGGATCCTCGAGCGCCAGGACCGCAACGGCGGCTGGGGCGGCATCCAGCCGCCGATGCTGAACTGCGTGATGGCGCTGCGCGCGATCGGCTACTCCGACGAGCATCCAGCAGTGAAGAACGGCCTGCAGGCGATCGACGACTTCCTGATCGAGCACGAGGGGCACCTGCTCTACCAGCCGTGCGTCTCGCCGACCTGGGACACGGCGCTCACCATGCGGGCGCTGCTCGACGCGGGCCTGCCGCCGGATCATCCCGCGCTCGCGCGCGCCGCGGGGTGGCTGATCGACAACCAGATCTTCGAGCCCGGCGACTGGAGCGTCTACAACCCGGACCTCGATCCCGGCGGCTGGGCTTTCGAGTTCGCGAACGACTGGTACCCCGACGTCGACGACTCGGCGGTGATCCTGATGGTGCTGCGCCGCCTGCGTCTCGGCGACTCGACGCGCCTCGAGAGCGCGATCGCGCGCGGCACGCACTGGACGCTCGGCATGCAGTGCCGCAACGGCGGCTACGCCGCGTTCCTGAACGAGATCCCGTTTGCGGACATGAAGGCGATGATCGACCCGCCGACGGAGGACCTCACCGGACGCGTCCTCGAGCTCATGGGCAGCTCGGGCTTCGACCTCGACTTCTCGCGCGCCCGCCGCGCGCGCGACTTCCTGCTCCGCACGCAGCACGCCAGCGGCGCCTGGTGGGGACGCTGGGGCTCGAACTTCGTCTACGGCACGTGGTCGGTGCTGCTCGGGCTGAAGGCGATCGGCGAGGACATGGACGCGCCGTACGTCAAGCGCGCGGTGCGCTGGCTCGAGGAGCACCAGAACGCCGACGGCGGCTGGGGCGAGACGCTCGCCTCGTACGACGACGACACGCTCGCCGGCTGCGGTCCGTCCACGCCGTCGAAGACCGCTTGGGCGATCATGGGACTGCTGGCCGCGCAGCGACGGGTCACGCCCGCCGTCGAGCGCGGCGTCCGCTGGCTGATCGACACCCGGCAGGACGGAACCTGGGCGGAAGAGCCGTTCACCGGAACCGGCTTCCCGGGCCACTTCTACCTCCGCTACACGATGTACCGCGAGTACTTCCCCCTGATGGCCCTGGGGCAGGCGCGGGCGGCGCTCGAGGCCGCCGCCACCGTGCCGCTGTCGTTCGCGACCGAGCGCGTCGCCGTGGCGCGGGCGCCGCTCGTGGAGCGCGCCGCCGCGGCGTCGGCGTAGCGTGTCCGCTGCGGTGGCGCGCTCGCGGCGTCGTGGCATCCTCGAGGGAAACGAGGGGGAGGAGAGATCGTCGTGAGTACCCAGCAACATTCCAGCGTCGGGATCGATCAGCTCGCGGTCTACGTGCCGCGCTACGTCCTCGAGCTCGCCAAGCTCGCGCACGCCCGCGGCGTGCCGCCCGAGAAGATCTCGGTCGGCCTCGGCGCGCACGAGATGGCCGTGGCGCCACCCTGGGAGGACACGGTCACGCTCGCCGCGAATGCCGCGGAGCGCCTTTTCGCGCAGGGCTGGACGCGCCCCGAGGAGATCGGGCTGCTGCTGGTCGCGACCGAGACCGCGGTCGACCACGCGAAGCCCGCAAGCATCTTCGTGCACGAATTGCTCGGGCTGCCCGCGAACTGCCGCACGTTCGAGCTCAAGCACGCGTGCTACGGCGGCACCGCCGGTGTGATGATCGCGCGCGACTGGCTTCAGTCGCCGGCCTCGCGCGGCCGCAAGGCGCTGGTCATCGCGAGCGACATCGCGCGCTACGACCTGCACTCGAGCGCCGAGTTCACGCAGGGCGCCGGTGCTGCCGCGGTTCTGCTGTCCGCGGAGCCGAGGTTGCTCGAGCTCGCACCCGAGAGCGGCGTGTTCGCCGGCAACGTCTACGACTTCTGGCGTCCGCTGGAGCGCCGCGAGGCGCTGGTCGACGGCAAGTTCTCGCTCGACTGCTACCTCGACGCGCTGACGGGTGCGCTCGCCGACTACCGCTCGGCGCTCAGCGGACGCGGCGGTCAGCCGCTGCTCGAGCGCTTCGACGCGCTGCTCTACCACACGCCGTTCCCGAAGATGGCGTACAAGGCGCACCTGCGTCTCGCCGAGGTCGATTCGGCGGCGCGCATCGCCGATCCGGAGGAGCGCGCGCGACTCGCCGAGAAGACCTACGCCGAGCTGGTCGACCCGAGCCTCCTGATGGCCCGGCGCACCGGCAACTCGTACACGGCGTCGCTCTACCTCTGCCTCGCCTGGCTCGCGTCGCAGCGCGCAGCGACGCTGCCGGGACGGGAAATCGGCCTGTTCTCGTACGGCTCGGGCTGCTGCGCGGAGTTCTTCACCGGACGCTTCCCCGAGCGCTCGACCGAGGCCGCGCAGAAGATCGCCGCCGCCGAGCTGCTCGACGCGCGCCGCTCGCTGTCGGTCGAGGAGTACGAGCGTTGCGCCACCACGGCCGTGGGCGAGCCGCCGACGACCGACGGGGCCAGCTCGTTCTTCTTCGCCGGCATACGTGACGACAAGCGGTGCTACGCCCGCGCGCAGCGCGCGCTCGGCGCGGGGGCCTGAGCGTGGCCGTGCCCGCGGCTGCGCGGCGTGGCGGCCCGAGCGTGGCTGTGCCCGCGCTTGCCGGGCCGGGCCGCGCGGCGCTGCTGCCGCGTCCGGTGACGCTCCGTCCAGCGGAGGTCGCGGCCGCGTACCGGGAGTGCGTGCGCGTCGCGCGCGCGCACGACGAGAACTTCGCCGTCGGCTCGTTCCTGCTGCCGCGCGCGCTGCGCCGCCACGTCGCCGCGATCTACGCGTTCGCCCGCGCCGCCGACGACATGGCGGACGAGGGGGACCTCGCGCGCGACGAGCGCCTCGCGCGCCTCGAGGCGTGGGAATGGGCGCTCGAGGAGGCGTATCGCGGGCGTCCGACCGAGCCCGTGTTCGTGGCGCTCGCCGATACCGCGGCGCGCTTCTCGATCCCGATCACGCCGTTCCGCCGCCTGCTGCGCGCGTTCCGCGGCGACGTGGACTTCCGTCCGTTCGCGACCTTCGAGGATCTGCGCGGCTACTGCCGCGACTCCGCGGACCCGGTCGGCCACCTGGTCCTGTACCTCTTCGGCCACGGCGACGAGCGGCGCCAGGCACTCTCCGACCTCGTCTGCACGGGGCTCCAGCTGGCGAACTTCTGGCAGGACGTGTCGGTGGACGCGCGCAAGGGCCGCGTCTACGTGCCGCAGGAGGACCTCGCGCGCTTCGGCGTGTCGGAGGACGATCTGCTGCGCGGCCGCGACGACGAGCAGGTGCGCGCGCTGGTCGCCTTCGAGGTCGAGCGTGCGCGTGCGCACCTCGTCGAGGGCCTGACGCTCGCCGACACGGTGGCGCCGCGCCTCGCGCGCGAGGTGCGCATGTTCGCCGGCGGCGGGCTCGCGATCCTCGACCGCATCGAGGCCGACGGCTTCGCGACGTCGTCGCGGCGGCCGACGCTGTCGCGGGCCGACAAGGCCGCGGTGCTGCTGCGCGGCCTCGTCGGACGGGCATCGTTTGCGGCTCGCGCCGCAGGCGAGCTCGCGCGCCGTGCGCACGCCGCACGGGCGCAACGGCCGGCGAGCGCGCTGCATCATCGTGATGGCGGGAGCCGACCAGGGCCGCCATCGTCGGCGGCCTGTTCGATCGCGGGGCCACGCCTGCAGCAGGCGTACGACTTCTGCCGCGATGTGACGCAGCAGAGCTCGAGCAACTTCTTCAGCGCCTTCAAGCTGCTCGGTCCCGTGCAGCGCGACGCGCTTTTCGCGGTGTACGCGTTCTGCCGCTTCGTGGACGACGTCGCGGACGACGCGCGCTCGCGCGACCCGCAGGCGCTGCTCGACCTGTGGCGCGGCGAGCTGGCGAACGTCTACGCCGGTACGCCGACGCGCAAGGTCGGCGTCGCGCTGGTGGACGCGGTGGCGCGCTTCGGGCTCGAGCGCCGGCACTTCGAGGACATCCTGCGCGGCGTCGAGATGGATCTCACCGCGCGTCGCTACCTCACCTTCGAGCAGCTCGAGGAGTACTGCTACCTGGTCGCGTCCGCGGTCGGGCTGCTGTGCATCGAGATCTTCGGCCACTCGAACCCCGCGGCGCGCGGCTACGCGGTCGACCTCGGGCTCGCCTTCCAGCTCACCAACATCCTGCGCGACGTGGAAGAGGACGCGCAGCGCGGCCGCATCTGCCTGCCGCTCGAGGACCTGCGGCAGTTCTTTGTCGAGGAGGACGAGCTGCTCGCCGGCCGCTACTCGCCGAAGATCGCGGCGCTGCTCGCCTTCGAGTGCGGCCGCGCGCGTGCGTTCTACCTGCGCGCGCACGGCACGCTGCCGCCGGAGGACCGCCGCTCGCTCGCCGTCGCGGAGGCGATGTGCGCGATCTACGAGCGCCTCCTGCACCGCATCGAGGCGCGCCGCTTCGACGTGTTCGGACGCCGCGTCGCGCTGCCGGCCTACGAGAAGGTGGGCCTCGCCGCATTCGGCTGGGCGCGCGCGCAGCTCGCGGGGATGGCGCCGTGAGCGCGCGTGGCGGCGACGTCCGTCGGCGGATCGCCTTGAACGGCGGCGATGTGCGTCGGCGGGTCGCCGTGCTCGGCGGCGGCTTCGCGGGCCTCGCGGCCGGCGTCGCACTGGCCGATCGTGGGCACGAGGTCGTCGTGCTCGAGGCGAAGCGCCGTCTCGGCGGACGCGCGTACTCGTTCCGCGACGCGGCGACCGGCGCCGTGGTGGACAACGGCCAGCACGCGATGATGGGCTGCTACGCGCACACGCTCGCGTTCCTCGACCGGATCGGGGCGGCGGATCGCGTGGTCCGGCAGCGCGACCTGCACGTCGAGATGCGCGGCGCGTATCGTGCGGCGGCCGTCGCGGCGGTGCCGGCGCCGGCGCCGCTGCACGTCGCGGGTGCGCTGCTGCGCTATCGCCACCTGACGCGTCGCGAGCGCGCGCTCGCGCTCGTCGCAGGACTCCGCGTCCTCGACATGCGCCGGCGGCGTGATCCGTTCCTCGCGCGCGCGACGGTCGCGGATCTGCTCGCGAAGCTCGGACAGTCGCCGAACGCGTGCCGCGCGTTCTGGCACCCGGTCGCGGTCTCGACCTGCAACGAGCTGCCCGCGCGCGCCGCGGCGGCGCCGTTCGTCGAGGTGCTCGCGCGCGCGTTCTTCGGCACGCGTGCCGCCTCGCAGTTCGTGTTCGCGCGCGTCGGGCTCAGCGACCTCTACACCGTGCTCGCGGAGGAGCGCATCGCGAGCCGTGGCGGGCGCGTCGAGACCGGCGCGCAGGCGAGCGCGATCGAGACCGGCGAGGGCCGCGCGACCGCCGTCCTGCTGCGCGACGGACGACGGATCGCCGTCGACGCCTGCATCGTGACCGCGCCGCCCGACGCAACGCACGCGCTGCTGCCGCGCGCGGTCGTGGAGCGTGCGCCGTGGCGCCACCTCCCGGCGATCGGTGCGTCGCCGATCGTGTCGGTGCACCTCTGGTACGACCGTCCCGTTCTCGGTACGGACTTCGCCGGCCTGATCGGCACGACCACGCAGTTCGCGTTCGACCGCACGCGCCTGTGCGGCACGACGGTCGAAGGGGGCGGCAGCCAGGTGAGCGCGGTGATCAGCGCGGCGCATGCGGAGGAGGGCTGGGACGTCGAGCGCATCGCGTCCGTCGTCGAGTCCGACCTGCGCGCGGTGTTCCCAGCCGCGCGCGCCGCGCGCGTGCTGCGCCGCGTGGTCGTCAAGGAGAAGCACGCGACAATCTCGTGCACGCCCGAGGCCGAGAGGCTCCGTCCGGGGGCCGAGACGCCGCTCGACAATCTGTTCCTCGCCGGCGACTGGACGGCGACCGGCCTGCCGCCGACGATCGAGGGCGCGGTGCGGAGCGGCGATCGCGCCGCGGCGCTCGCGGCAACGCGGGTCGAGGCGGCGACGTCCGCGTTCGCGGCGGCCGCCGCCGCCGAGCTCCGGGACGGAAGCAGCGGCTACGCGCAGGCGAGTGCAGGAGGCAGGTGATGCGTTTTCCGATCCACATCGCGACCGACATGGTGAAGTGGCAGGCGAAGAACTGGCTGCGCGGCACCGACCGCTACCCGTACGTGCTGATGCTCGAGCCGCTGCACACCTGCAATCTCGCCTGCATCGGCTGCTCGCCGGAGCGCTACTCGGGGGATCTCAAGGACCGCATGAGCGTCGAGCAGTGCCTGAAGGCCGTCGACGACTGCGGCGCGCCGGTGGTGTCGATCTGTGGCGGCGAGCCGACGATCTATCCCGAGCTCGTCGAGCTGATCGACGGCATCATCGCGCGCAAGCGCCACATCTACCTGTGCACCAACGGGCTTCTGCTCGACCGCTTCTACAGGAAGGGCACGCCGCACAAGCGCCTCGCGATCAACGTCCACCTCGACGGCATGAGGAAGACGCACGACTTCGTGACCGATCGCGCGGGTGTGTTCGACAAGGCGATCGAGATGATCCGGGAGGGCAAGCGGCTCGGCTACTTCGTGTGCACCAACACGACCGTCTACCGCGAAACGTCCCTCGAGGAGCTCGAGGAGATGTGCGCCTTCCTCGACGGCGTCGGCATCGACGGCATGCTGCTGTCGCCGGGCTACCACTACGCGAAGCTCGACGACGAGCACTTCCTCGTGCAGCAGGAGACGCACCGGAAGTTCGAGCGCGTGATCGAGCTCGCGAAGAAGTACCGCATCAACTCGACGCCGCTGTTCCTGGAATTCGCCGCCGGGCGCCGCGACTACCCGTGCACGCCCTGGGGCACGCCGAACTACACGCCGAAGGGCTGGAAGGGCCCCTGCTACGTGATCGAGGAGAAGTACCACGACTCGTGGGACGCGTTCATGAAGGGCAACGACTGGGCGTACTGGGAGTCGCGCAGCGACCCGCGCTGCCGCGACTGCGCCATGCACTCGGGCTTCGAGCCGTCGGTGGTGCGCAAGATGGGCGGCAGCCTGCGCGACGTGTGGACGATGATGCGCTGGCAGTTCGCGGCCTGACAGGCGATTCCCCGGCAGCGCTCACGGCAACGACCGCACTGCGGGCAACGCCGGTCGCGCATGTCCGTTGCCAGCCGGCGCGCCGCCGCGCGAGCCGGCCGGGGCACGGGGGCACGTGTCGCGGGGAGCGCGGGGCGACCTCGACCGACGCATCCTGACCGACTACTTCCGCGGACGGTTCAGCGAGTACCGGCTCGAGCGCGAGCCGCGGCCCGCGTAGCCGCCCGCGTCGTGCGGGCGATCTGCGGGGAACGCTCGCGCTGGCGGGACGCCCCTGCTCACCCTGCCGCGACGGCCTCGAGGGCGGCGAGGAAGGACCGCCGGAGGCGGTCCTTGCCCGGGTCGGATGGGTGCAGCGCGTGCAGCGCGCCGCGCTCGCTCTCGAGCTCGTGCCACCACGAGCGCAGCACCGCGACGAGCCGGCCGTCGCGCATCGCGTCGCGGACGGCCCAGTCGGGGAGGCGCGCGACGCCCAGGCCCTGCACGGCGAGCGTCGTGAGCAGCTCGAGGTTGTTGCTGCGGAGCGGGCCGTGCACGGCGACGCGCTCGCGCTCGCCCGACGCCCGGCGCAGCGTCCACGAGGCCGGCGTGGTCCCGCTGCCGTAGATCAGGCATGGCAGCGCGGCGAGGTCGCGCGGGTGGCGGGGCCGACGGTGACGGGCGAGGAACGACGGCGCGGCGCACACCCGGCGGCCGAAGCCGGTCACGCGCCGGCAGCGCAGGGTCGAGTCGGAGAGCGGTCCGAGGCGGATCGCGAGATCGTAGCCGTCGCGCACGAGGTCGCGGAAGTCGTCGCTCGCGTGCACGTCGAGCGTGGCGGCGGGCTCGGCGGCGAGGAAACGATCGACGACCGCGGGCAGCACGCGCTCGGCGACGAACACCGGCACGGTGACCCGCAGGCTGCCGCGCCCGGCGTTGCGCGCCGTCTCGAGTCGCTCGCGTACCGCGTCCTCCTCGGCGAGCCAGCGCATCGCGTGCGCCGCATAGACGCGACCGGCCTCGGTCGTCGAGAGACCGTGCGTCGAGCGGCGGAAGAGGTGGGTGCCGAGCCGCCCCTCGATGCGCTGCACCGCTCGGGTGACGGTCGAGACCTCGACGCCGAGCAAGCGTGCGGCCGCGCTGAACGAGCCGGCCTCGGCGACGCGGCTGGCAGCGCGCAGCTCGAAGAGGTCGTCCGTGGCTCGTTGCCGGTCCGGCAAATCGCTTTTGCGCCTCATGCGGATTCCCTCGTGGCGACGGTCCGGCGAGAGTCTGGTGCGGCGCCGAGGGCGCCGGGAAAAAAGGAGGTGCCCCCTTGCTCGCCCCGAGATACGTCGCTTCGCGCTCTCTGCTGTACGTCGCCGCACTCCCGTCGGCGTGGTTCGGGGTCACCTACCTCGGCCACGCCTTCGCCGGCAACGGCTGGGCCGCGGCCTACCACGAGCGCCTCGCGGGCGTCGCCTACGCCGCGCTGCCGGCACCCCTGGCGACCCTCTACGCGACGCTGGTCGGCGTGATCGGCAGCCTGTTTCTCGCGATCAGCATCGGGCAGGTGGTGCTCGCGACCGGGCTCGGGCGATCGCATCGGCCGGACACGGGCTGGTGGGCGCTCGCCGCTCTGAACGTGGTCGGGCTCGGTGGCCTCATCCTCGTGAACCTGCGCAACGGCCTCGCATCGCCGTGGTGGATGAACTCGATCGTGCTCGGCGTCGTCCTGACCGGCCTGCTGCTCGCGCGCCACCCCGTGGAGGGGCCGTCGTGCGCGCCTTGATCCGTACCCAGCCCCGTTTCATGGAATGGCGTGAGGTGCCTGCACCGCGGCTGCAGGGCCCGCTGGAGGCGCTCGTGCGGCCGATCGTCGTCACGCTCTGCGACATCGACCGCCCGATGGTCGACGGCCGCTTCCCGATCCCGGGCGAGATCGCGCTCGGCCACGAGCTGGTCGCCGAGGTGATCGAGGTCGGCGACGCGGTGTGTGCGGTGCGGCCAGGGGACCGCGTCGTCGTGCCGTTCCAGATCTCGTGCGGCGTGTGCGACCGCTGCACGACGGGCCTCACGGCGCACTGCCGGGCGACGCCGCCGCGCTCGCAGTACGGCTTCGGTGCCGTCGGCGGCGATCACGGCGGTGCGTTCTCGGACCTGCTCCGCGTGCCGTTCGCCGACGGGATGCTCGTGCGTGCGCCGCACGGCGTACCGCTCGAGGCGCTCGCCTGCGCGAGCGACAACCTCGGCGACGGCTACCGCGCGGTCGCGCCCGAGCTCGCGCGGCGTCCGGGTGCCGACGTGCTGGTGCTCGGCGGGATCGGCAGCGTGCCGCTGTACGCGGTCGCGTTCGCGCGTGCCTGCGGCGCCGGACGCGTCGACTACCTGGACCACGATCGCGATCGCCTCGAGGTCGCGCAGACGCTCGGTGCGCGGGCGCTCGAGGGGCCGGTCCCCGACCGCGCCGGTGACTACGATCTCGTCGTCGACGGGACGCTGCTCGACCCGAAGGGTCTGCCGTGCGCGCTGCGCTCGCTGCGCCCGAACGGGCTCTGCATCGGGGTGACGATCTACCTGACCGATCCGCACATCCCGTACTTCGAGCTCTACTTCAAGGGTGCGCGCTTCGAGACGGCGCGCGTTCAGGCGCGCGCCGTCCTGCCGTCGGTGCTCGAGCTCGTGCAAGCCGGCCGCGTCGATCCGACGCTGGTGAACGGTGCGGTGCTGCCGTGGGAGGCGGCGCCCGAAGCGATCGCGGGCGACGTGCGCAAGCCGGTCTTCGTCCGCGAGTGATCGACCGATGCGCGTGCCCCGGGCCGCGCGCGCGACGGGCTCACCCGTTGCCTGGGCGAGGTCGCCGGGAACGCCGGCTACGGCAGGCGAGCGCGAAAGCCCGGACCCAACGCGCGCCCGTCTGTGTAGGTCACGTCCCAGCAGCTGCCCGCGTCGTTCGACAGCCGGACGCGCAGCGGCAGGCGCGGCGCGCGGCGCGCGAGACCCAGGTCGCGTCCCTTGCCGGCGATCGCGATCGCGACGGTCCCGGCGCGTCGCTCGAGGACCATCCGCGCCACCCCGGACGAAGCTGCGCGATCCGCGAAACGGTACCCGGTGCGCGTCGTGCGCCACAGCGTGGCACTCGCCGGGACCGTGACCCGTACCAGCGTGCCTTGCGGGTCGGTGACCGCGAGGTCGTAGCGCGTCGCGACCCCGGGAGCGCCGAACGCGTCGCCCGAAGGCCCCGCGGTGCCGCGAAAGGTCCAGCGCAGCTTGTCGAACACGCCGCCGTGACGACGGGTCTCGAGCATCGAGATCTCGGCGGTGTGGCACGGTGGCCCAGACTCCGCCTCGGTGACCCGCAGGCGAGCCCGCACCGGGACGTCCGACAGCGTCTGCACGATGCCGCTCGGCCACGCGATCGTCACGCGGTCGATGGTGCCCGCGTGGTCGCCGAGCCCGATGTGCACGAGCAGCTCGTCCTGCGCGATGAAGTTCGAGTTGGCGAGGTGGTGACGCGTCTGCCGGCGCGCGGGATCGTCGAGATCGGGCGTCACCGTCACGACGGCGCCGATGCCGTCGCGGTTCGACAGCGTCCCCTCGAGCTCGAGCTGGAGCCAGCTCCCCGCGTTGCCGCCGTCGTTGCGGTAGAGCACCGGCGCGCCCGCGTGGTTCGCGACGAAGACGTCGAGGTCGCCGTCGCGATCGAAGTCGAGGGTGAGCAGGGCCTTGCCCTGCTCCGCGTCGGCGATGCCGCGTGCCGCCGCGACCTCGTCGAAGGTGCCGTCGCCGCGGTTCTCGAACAGCCGCGTCCGGTCGGTCTGCCAGCGCAGCTCCTCGGGGTGACCCGGCACGAACATGCCGTTGGTGTGCGCGACGTCGGCGTCGCCGTCGTTGTCGAAGTCGAAGCTGCTCGCCGCCCACCCGAAGCCGCCGTCGGCGACGCCGGCGGCCTCGGTGACGATGTCGAACGCCCGGTCGCCGCGGTTGCGGTACATCTGGTTGCTGACACCGATGGCGATCTCGTCCGGGCGTCCGAAGATCGACGTCGCGAACCAGTCGATGCGCCCGTCGCCGTCGAAGTCGTCCTGCGTGCTGCCCATGCCGCTGCGCTCGCGCCCGACGCCGGCGGCGACCGTGCCGTCGGTGAAGGTGCCGTCGCCGCCGTTCCAGAAGAGACGGCTGTGGCCCCAGTCGGCGACCCAGGCGACGTCGGGCCAGCGGTCGCCGTCGAAGTCGACGAAGCCCGGCGAGAAGCCGGGCGTGCCGAGGGCACTCGTCGGCAGGCCCGGCGGGCTCTCGAAGTCGAGGCCGGCTGCGACCGTGACGTCGGAGAAGTGCGCCGGGGCCGTGCTGCCGAGGTTGCGCAGCAGGCGGTTGTGCGACGTTCCGGGCAGCGGCGGCGCGGGCGGCAGCGGGTGAGCCCACCACTCGGCGGTCAGCACGTCGAGCCAGCCGTCGCGATCGTGATCGCCGAAGGCGACACCCATCCCGTAGTGCGGGTAGCCGTCCTCGAGCGCCGCACCGCGCGCGACGGCGTCCTCGGTGAACCGACCGCTGCCGTCGTTGAGGAACAGGTGGAAGCGCGTCGTGCCGTGGCTCGTGACGTAGAGGTCGCGGTCACCGTCGTTGTCGAGGTCGGCGCAGCCGATGCCGTTCGAGCCGGCGGGCAGGCTGCTCGCGAGGTCGCCGGCGCTCGCGGTGGCGTCGGCGAAGGTGCCGCCCGCGTTGCGGAAGAGGAGCGGTGTCGCATCGAGGCGCGACACCACGAGATCGACCCATCCGTCGCCGTCGACGTCGCAGGCGGCAGCGCCGCCGGTCGGCTGCGATGCGGCGGCCGGCGGCTGGAGGTCGGTGACGGGCGCCGCGGCGTGCTGGTAGACGACGCCGACCTGGGGCGCGACGTCGACGAACTGCACCGCCTCCGCACGGCCGGCGACCAGCGCGAATAGCGCGCCGGCGATCACCGCGCCGAGCCGTGGTCCGGATGCTGGGGAACGATGCGAAGACATGGGGCGTGCGACCCTGCGAGCCGCCGCCTGTCTATCGCGTCGATCCGAAGCTGCGCAACGTGCGGCGTTTCTGCCGCAGGTCGCGGCCGCTTCAGTGTCCGGCGAGACCTGCGGCGGGATCGGTTGCCGCGCCGTGCGCGGAACGCGACGAGCCGCAGCTCTGGATCGCCGGTGGCGCGACCTCGGCGAAGGAAGATCGCACGGACGCCACCGTCGCCGCGGCCTGCTCGTCGGGCAGCAGGTAGTACTGGCCCAGCAGGATGAACATCTCGTTCTCGGTGCTCTCGCCCCCGGTGATCGCGCAGGCGTCACAGTGACCGTCGCCCGCGCCCGGGGTCGAGTCGCACGAAGCGTCGTCCTGATCGCCGCTGCACGCCGCGCCGATCTTGCCGGCCGCGCAGGCGATCGGCCGGCAACGGCCCGGCACGCCGGGAATGAACACGCTCGCCGGCAGGCGCGAGAAGCGCGTCACGGCCTCGGGATTGGGCGAGCCGTCGTCGTTCACGCCGTTGTTGAAGAGCGCGCAGTAGTGCAGCGTCCGCTCGGCCGGATCGGGCGAGTCGAACACCAGCGGCGGCTCGAAGCGCGTGTTCACCGGGTCGTTGTAGACCCGATTCTCGTAGACCCGCGATCCGTCCGGCAGGTCGACGGTGAAGAGCTTGCCGCGCTGGTGGGTATGCGACGACAGGCTGTAGAGGTGCGCTCCGCGCGGCAGCACGTGGTCGTGGCAGAGGGTCTGCGTCGTGAAGGGGGCCGCGTTCGCCGAGAAGATGCGCTGCACGTTGAAGATCCCGCGCACCGGGTAGAGCTGCTCCTCGGGCGGCGCAAACCGGTAATTGATGCGCCCGTTCATCGGGTGGTCCTTGCCGGTGAGGTTGAAGGCGTGCGAGTTCCACAGCAGGATGCCCTTCATCGGGATCTGCGCGAAGACGCCGTCCGCGTAGCGGTTCGACTGCTGCGCCTGCTGCGCCCCGCCGATCCCGAAGCTCGCCACCTGTCCCTGCACCGGCGGTCCGAAGCCGTTGCACGTGAAGCCGTCCCGGTACGGGGTCGCGCAGTGACCGGCGCCGCACGAGGCGAGGTCCGTCGGCTCGCAGGCCTGACCGTCGCGCTCGCCGCCCTTGCAGGTCCAGCCGCCGAACGCCGGATCGTGGATGTTTTCGACGGCGACGTTCGAGTAGTTGAGCAGCAGGTGGTGGCTCTGCGGGTCTTGCCGCAGCTCCGTCTGTGAGAAGCGGAAGAAGCGTCCCGTCGGGTCGCGATACTCGGGCGGCACCTGATCGGTCAGATCGTAGTAGGAGGCGAAGCAGATCTCGTGCTCGCTGCTCGCGGGCAGGAGCCACTGCGGCATGACGAGCTGCACCCCCTCGCCGGCCGGCGGGGGATCGAGCGGCTTGATCGTGATGGGCTCGGGCGCCGGCAGGCATGCGTCGAGCAGCCCCTCGGTGCCGATCACGGTGCCGGTACGCGGCGCCCCCGAGTAGATCCACAGGCGCACCGCTTCGAGCTCGTTCTCGCTGAGCGGGGGCAGGCCGAGCGGCATCGGTGCGCCGCCGATGCTCACCGTGCCCGGCCGCGTGCTCGCGGCGAGCTTCAGGTAGAGATAGCTGCGGTCGTTGTCGCCCGGCACGACGCGGGCCAGCGGGCTGCCGAGAGCCAGGACCTCGAGCAGATTCGCGTAGGCGACCTCGGGCGACAGATCGAGCCCGCCCGCAGCGCTGCTGCCGTGACACACCTGCTGCGTGCAGCCCTGGCGCTCGAAGACCACCTTCTGGATCGCCTCGAAGGTGCTGCCGAACGCCTCGCCCTGCTCGCAGGCAGGATTGCCCGGCCCCGGTGCGTCCGGCACGGCGGCCGATCCGCCGCTGCCGCCGCAGGCCGCGAGGAGAAGGCTCGCGGCCAGCAGCGGCGCGAGAGAGCGGTGGCGGTGGAGTCGGTGGGGCCATGACGTGCGCTGCATCGCGGGCTCGCTCTCTGTCGTCGGCCGGCGCACGATGCTGATCGTGCGCGCCGGAACGGTCTCCCCTGGCGGAGTGCTGGAACGTTGCGCCTGCGCCGAGCGGATTGCAAGCAGGCTGGACAGCGCCTTCGCGCCCGCTCCCGGGCGTCGGCGGCGCGGCACCCGGCGGCGCGAGCCTCCGACGATGCGCCGCGAGAGAAGTCCTTGACCATCGCCGAACGCGGTCGTAACGCGTGTCCGATGCCCACCATCGTCCCGGCAGTTCACGGTCGCATCAACGACCTCGACAGCCACCTCCAGGTCCCGGTGTCCCGCTGGGCGGAGGTCTTCGGCGAGGCGACGGCGCGGCTCGGGGCGCAGTTCCTCGGGAACCCGTTCTTCGACGCCACCGACGAGCCCGAGCGCACGGTGGAGTCGGTGTGGCGCACCAAGGGCTCGGCCGCCCCCGGCTCCTGCACGCCCGAAGGCCGGCTCGCGACGATGGACCTCATGGGCATCGAGCGGCAGCTCATCTTCCCGCAGGTCGTGCTGGCGGCGCCGGCCTGGTCGGCTCACCCGAGCGCCGGCGTCGTGCTGCGCGAGTACAACGACGCCGTCCTGCGCTGGACGAAGGCGGGCAACGGTCGCCTCCGACCGACAGCACTGCTCAACCTCGCCACGATCGAGGGTGCCATCGCCGAGACCGAGCGGGTGGTGGCTGGCGGCGCGCGCGCGGTCTTCATCCAGGACGGGATCGCGCCTGGCGGCCACTCCCCCGCCGCACCCGAGGTCGATCCGCTGTGGGCGCTGCTGGCCGAGGCACGCGTCCCGGTCACGCTGCACATCGGTGGCCAGGAGGGCTTCTTCGGCAGCACGGCGTGGCCGGCCACCGAGCTGCTGCGACCGGGCAGCTTCTCGAGCGGCGAGCCGGTCGGTCCGCACATGCTGGCGACCATGCACCTGTCGCCGCAGAACTACCTGGCGTCGATGCTCTACGGAGGTGTGTTCGACCGCCACCCCGGGCTCCGCGTCGGCGTGATCGAGCTCGGCGCGATGTGGGTGGGGCCGTTCGTCGACCTCCTCGAGGACCGCCTCCAGCTCTCTCGGCGGCTGCGTCAGACTCTGCAGCGGCGCCCCAGCGAGGTCTTCGTCGACCAGATCCGGGTCACCCCGTTCTACTGGGAGCGCACGGCGCGCCAGATCGAACGCTACGGGATGCCCGAGGTCTACGCGTTCTCCACGGACTTCCCGCACGCCGAGGGGGGCACCGACCCGATCGGGCGCATGGGCGCCGACATCGAGCCCCTGGGCGCGGACGCGGTCGAGGCGTTCTTCGTCGGCAACGCCGAGCTGCTCCTGCCGAGCTGATGCGCGGCTCGCCGTGAGGCCCGGGCGAGACGGCCGGCTTTACACCGGCGGGCGCGCGCGGCATCAAGGCGGTCGGGATCCATCACTCGAGGAGCGCACCATGAAGACATCCGTCATGCTGTTCGGTCTCGCCGCCGTGTTCGCGTCGGGAATCGCCTGCGCGAACATCTTCGGCTCGGGTTCCAGCCGGCCAGAGGCGGCCGCCGTTCCGGCGGCGTCGTCGCCGTGCGCCGGCCTCGTCGGCCAGGCGAAGGCCGACTGCGAGAAGAGCAGCGCACCGCGCTGACGTGCCCAACGCCTACGGACTGCTGTCCGCGGCCGGCTGCGTCGCCGGGGTGCTGTGGCTGAAGCGCCACCGCGCGGGTCTCGACCTTTCCGAGAACGAGTTCTGGGCCGCCATGTGGGTCCTCGCCGCCGGAGGGGTTCTCGGGGCGAAGGCCCTGTTCGTCGTGCTGGGCTGGGAGCACTACGCGCGCGGCGAGCTGCGGCTGTTCGCCGACTTCCAGACCGGCTTCGTGTTCTTCGGCGGCCTGATCGGCGCGGGCGTGGCCGGGCTCGCGTTCGCGCGCGTGCGGGACAAGAGCTTCTGGCGCGGCGCCGACTACTTCGCGGTCGCGGTGCCGCTCGGCCACGCGATCGGACGCGTCGGCTGCTTCGTGCACGGCTGCTGCCACGGCGTGCCGCCGCACCCCGTGCAGCTCTACGAGTCCGCGGGCCTCGCGCTGATCGCGTGGTCGTGCTCCCGCGCCGTCGCTGCGGTCGAGAGCGGGGCCGCGCCGCGGGGCAGCGCCTTCCGGCGCTACCTGATGCTGTACGGGCTCCTTCGCCTGGCTCTCGATCCGCTGCGCGGCGACGGCCGGCCCGAGCGCTTCCTCGGCTTCGTCTCGCACCAGCAGGGGATCGCGCTCGCCGTCGTCGCCGTCGCGCTGGCGTGGTCGCTCGTCGCGGCGCGGCGCGCGGGGCGCCCCGTGCGCCTGCTGCCCCTGCGCGCGAGCAGCGCGCGCTGAGCCGCGCGCGCCCCGCGCCCTGCAGCCCCGAGACGCGAGCGCGGTGCTGTGCTCACGCGCTCGTGGTGTGCGACACGCCACCCGTGGGGCGGTCCGGGAAGCGGTAGAGGTTGTTGAACGCGCAGAACGAGTACACGCCCTCCGCGTCGGTGATGCCGTAGCAGCAGCGGGCGATCCGCGCGGGATCGAGAGCGTCGCGCTCCATGAAGCTCTTCGCGAACAGCAGCAGGTGCCTCGTGCGCAGCACATCGAGCGGCTTCCGGAAGATCGGCGCGGCCTTCGCGATCAGGCGCCAGGCGTCGGGATTGCACAGGTGGCGCGTGAAGAACTCGCGCTTGCCGGCGAACAGGCCGAGCACCGTCTCGCGCGAGTCGTCGCCCAGGAACGAGAGCAGGTCGTCGCGCGTCACGTACTCGAACAGCGGCTCGAGCCGCCCGTCCACGACGAACACGAAGGACATCGCGTTGCACAGCGGGTGGCCCATGTGCTCGGAGCGGAAGCTCGACGCCGGCACGCCGGCCTGCTGCTCGATCAGCTTCAGGATGCCCGGCAGCGGGTAGCCGGCGCCTGCGCCCTGCTCGGGAACGTCGAAGCGGCCGGTGAAGCGCGTCGCCGACTGGAAGTTGATCGCGCGCACGGTGTCGATGTTGTCGACCGCGAAGCGGACGACGTCGCCGATCTCGTCGTCGTTCACGCCGCGCGCGACCGCGACGGCGAGCGTCACGCAGAGCCCCGCCGTGCGCGCCGCCGCGATGCTGCGCGCGCGCACCTCGGTCATGTCCTGACCGCGGATCGTGCGGTAGGTCTCCGGGCGCAGCCCGTCGAACTGCAGGTAGACGGCGGTGAGACCGTTTCCCGCGAGCTCCTGCAGCAGCTCCGGCCGCTGGCTCGCGCGGATGCCGTTGGTGATCAGCTCGACGTTGCGGTACCCGAGGCGCCGCGCGTGCGCGATGATCGCCGGCAGCTGGCGGTGCAGCGTCGGCTCGCCGCCGCTGATCTGGATCGGGATCGGAGCTCCGGTCACTTCGAGCAGGCGCTCGAGCCGCCGGCACACCTCGTCGTAAGGGACGTCGTGCGCCGGGTTGTTGGCGTCCGAGAAGCACACAGGGCAGTCCATGTTGCACCGGTTGGTGATCTCGACCATCGCCATCATGGGTCGCGACGCGCCACCGGCGAACTGCCCGAAGCGGATCGGCGGCGCCGCGCTCGCGTGGCCGGCTGCTCGATCTCCTGCAGCTGAACGTTGCACGTGTCCCCTCTCGGTCGTGCGCCGGCATCCCTGCCGGGCGAGTCCGCTCGGATGCTGCGCTGCGTGCCGGAGTTTGGCAACCCGTGGCAACGCCGAAGCACACCGCTGGTCCCGGCCGGAAACGGCAACCTGAAATACTCCTGCAACAACCGCGCGCGCGGCACGTACTGCGTCTCGAGGTCACGAAGAAGTGGCCTCGAGGAGGAACGAAGAAATGCTGCGTACCATCGTCTCGTCGATTGCCACCGTCGCGCTCCTCGCGTCCGCTGCCGCGGCCGAGCAGCGTACCTACGAGGTTCGTGTCACCAACGTCACGCGGAACCAGAGCTTCACGCCGATCCTCGCAGTCGCGCACGACCCCGCCGTTCGGCTCTTCGAGCTGGGCGCCCCGGCCGGCTCCGAGCTCGCGTTTCTGGCTGAAGCCGGGGGCACCGCGCCTCTCGCCGCGGCGCTGGCGTCGCAGGCACCGCTCACCGGCCCCGTCGTCGAGCGTCCGGGGCTGCTGCTGCCGGGCGAGAGCGCGATCCTGACCGTCGTGAGCGGCCGCGGCCACACGCACCTCAGCGTCGCCGCGATGCTGATTCCCACGAACGACACCTTCTTCGCCGTGAACGGCCTCCGCCTGCCGACGGCGCTGCGCGCGGTCGAGGTGGTCGACTCGCCCGGATACGACGCCGGCAGCGAGCCGAACGACCAGAACTGCGCACGCATCCCGGGCCCGCGCTGCAACGGGGAAGGCGCCTCGGCACCAAGCCCGTCCGACGAGGGCTACGTCTACATCGGCAACGGCTTCCACGAGCTCGGCACGGACGACGGCCAGGGGAACGAGGTTCTCGGCCCGCTGACCTACGACTGGCGCAACCCGGTCGCGCGGATCGAGATCCGACGCGTCGTGCGCTGATGGTGGACGATCGGCGGGGGATCTCGTGGCCTCGGGCGCCGCACTCGCATGGCCCGCGGCCACGACCGGAGAGGATGCGCCCCGGGGCGTGACGAGCACGTTCGCCTCGATCGAGCCAGCCGATGCCCCCGCGCACGACGCGGAGTGGGCAGCGCTCATGGCTCGCGCGCAGGGCGGCGATCGGGGAGCGTACCGCGACCTCCTCGAGTGCGTGGCGCCGGTGATCGCCGCGTACTGCCGGCGTGTGTTCCCGGAGCCGGCGCAAGTCGAGGACTGCGTCCAGGAAGCGTTGCTCGTGCTGCACCGGGTGCGGAATACCTACGATCCCGCTCGGCCCTTCCGCCCCTGGCTCTTCACGCTGGTGCGCCACAGCGCGATCGACATGCTGCGCCGCCAGCGCCGCCTGCGGGAGCACGAGATCAGCGACGACGGAGCGGCGGCGGAGACCGCTGCCCCGTCGTCGCTGCCCGACGCTCCGGGCGCCAGCGTGATCGACGAGCTGGCTGTCAAGTATCGAGACGCGCTCCGGCTGACGAAGCTCGACGGCCACTCGACGCGCGAGGCCGCGCGCCGGCTCGGCATCAGCGAGGTCGCGCTGCGCACGCGCGTCCACCGCGGCACTGCGCTCGTTCGTCGGCGACTCGATGGGGAGGGGGCGTGACGCGCGACGAGTGGATCGACCGATTGGTGAGTGACCTGACGCCGGTGGCGGCGCCGCCGCGCCCGTGGCGCGACGTCGGCGTCTGGCTGGTGCTCGCCTGGGCCAGTACGCTGCTGCTCACCGTGCTGATGGGACCGTTTCGCGCCGGTGCTGCGGCCGAGTGGCTCGCGTCGTCGCGCTTCCAGCTGGAGACCGTGGTGGTCGCGCTGGCATCCGTCGTCACCGGCGCCCTCGTGGCGCGCGCGGCGATCCCGGCTCGCGGCTCGGCGCGCTCGCCGCTGCTGGCCGCACTGCTCCTTCTTGGTGCCTGGGCGCTGCTCCTCGCGTGGGCGCACGCCGTGCCGCCCTTTCCGCTGGACATGACCGGCAAGCGGGCCGCCTGCGTGCTCGAGGTTCTCGCCGATGCCGCTCTGCCCTGTGCCCTCGGACTCTGGTGGCTCCGCCGGCGCTACGCCGTGCTCGCCCCGGGTCTCGTCGGCGCGGCCCTGGGTCTCGCTGCAGGCGCGATCCCCGCGATCGTGATGCAGCTCGCGTGCGTCTACGAGCCGACCCACGCGCTGCGCTTCCACCTCGGCCCGGTCGTGATCTGTGGTCTGCTCGGCGCGGTGCTCGGACGCGTCGTCCTCGCCCGCCGCCGGGGCCCGGTCGGCGAACGACGCGCCCGCTGAGCGGCGCCTGCGGACTCTCGCAGGACCCACCTGCCGCACCGGCGACCGCGACAGCGGCGACCTCCGCACGGGCGACCGCGACAGCGGCGGCGGAACGTGCTTGGATCCCGCCCCGGAGGAACGAACCGATGGCGGATCTGCTGTACGAGAAGAGCGGCCATGTCGGCCGCGTCACCCTGAACCGGCCCGACCGCATGAACGCGATC
>Ga0172363_10000509_pt1 | contig 29538 bp, 28 predicted proteins | sample LakKivs2_kivu2a2_FD_114541 | JGI IMG/M metagenome (GOLD analysis project Ga0172363, IMG submission 114541) | Sediment microbial communities from Lake Kivu, Rwanda - Sediment s2_kivu2a2 | ecosystem: Environmental > Aquatic > Freshwater > Lake > Sediment | place: Rwanda: Western Province, Lake... | reverse complement strand
GGGGGGGGGGGGGGGGGAGGAGGGATGTGGGGAGGGGGAGGCGGGGGGGGAGAGGGGGGGGGGGGAAAAGGGGGGGGGGGGGAGAAAGGGGGGGGGGGAGAGGAGGATGAACAATGAGCCAGAGGATTCAGAACCATCGTGAGTTGGAGGTGTACCGGATGGGGTTTGAGGCGGCGATGAGGATCTTTGGGGTGACGAAGGGGTTTCCGAAGGAGGAGGTTTACTCGTTGACCGACCAGATGCGGAGGTCATCGAGGGCTGTGTGTGCCAATATCGCTGAAGCGTGGCGACGCCGGCGCTACGAGGGCTCCTTTGTCCACCGTCTCAACGACTCCGAGGCTGAGGCTGCTGAGACGCAGGTATGGCTGGAGTTCGCCGTCAAGTGTGGCTATCTTGACCCCACCATAGCCCGCGAGTTGTATCATACCTATGACAACATCTTGGGGAAACTAGTCACGATGATCTCCCATCCAGAGCAATGGGTAATTGGAGCCGGAAAATGATCCCTCTGTCTCCTTGTCCCCCCATCTCCCTATCTCCCTGTCTCCCCGTCTCCCCGTCTTCTTGTCTCCCTGTCTCCTTGTCTCCTTGTCCCGACAAGCGTGCCACGTGCGGCGAGCCCTCCTACGTCTGGCGGGCGGGGCAGGAACGGCGTTTCCAGATGGTGTGCCGCTGGGTGCAGCTCGCGGAGCGGTGCGTGCTCGACGTGGGTTGTGGCGTCGGGATGTATACAGCGGCCTTCCTCCGCGAGACTCCTCACGTCTTCGGCGTCGAGATCGAGCGCGGGCGGGCGCTGGAGGCGCGGCAGCGGACTGCCGGCGTGGCGCAGGCCCCCGGCGAGCGTCTCCCCTTCCCTGACGCTGTCTTCGACGTCGTCTTCTCCCACGAGGTGCTGGAGCACGTCGCCGACGATCGGATCTGCGCAGCCGAGATGGTGCGCGTGACGCGGCCTGGGGGGCGCATCGTCGTTTTTGTTCCCAACCGGCTCTACCCCTTCGAGACCCACGGCATTTTCTGGCGCGGGCGCTATCACTTCGGCAACGTGCTGCTGGTCAACTGGCTGCCCACGCCGCTGCGCAACCGGCTGGCTCCCCACGTGCGCGCCTACACTGCCCGTAGCCTGCGCCGCCTTTTCGGCGGCCTTCCTGTGCGCGTCGTCTATCACACGCAGGTTTTTCCCGGCTACGACAACGTCGTCGCCCGCGTTCCTCTGCTGGGGAGGGCCGTGCGCGCTGTGACATACACGCTCGAGCGCACTCCGTTGCGCGTTTTTGGCCTTTCACATCTGTTAGTGGTGGAGAGGCAACTCGAGGATCGCTTGCGCGCCGGGAGCGGTGTGCTATAATTCAGTCAGGCCCCTGTAGCTCAGTTGGATAGAGCAGGAACCTCCTAAGTTCAAGGCCGCGCGTTCAAATCGCGCCAGGGGCATTACCCCTCCCCCTGCCCCTCCCCGAAGCGGGGAGGGGGAATAGATGCTGGAGGTATCGGATGGTGACAGCCAAATCTATGCCGATGAACCGTCGTCCGTATGTGAGGGGGGAATAGATGCTGGAGGTATCGGATGGTGACAGCGGAGGAACGAATCCAGGTTCTGAAAATGATCCAGAGCGGCCAGGTCACGGTTGAGGAAGGGGCCCGGCTGCTGGAGGCGTTGGGAGAAAAGCCCGCAGCCGGTCCGCAGGAAGAGCCTCAGCCTGTCAGCCGGGGAAAAGGGCCGCGCCAGTTCCACATCCGGGTGACCGACCGGGAGACCGGGCGGCAGAAGGTAGACATGCGCATGCCCTGGAGCCTGGTCAACGTCGGCATCAACATGGGGGCACGTTTCGCACGCGAAGAGATCAAGGTCGAGGACTTTGTCGAAGCGATCCAGGCCGGCGCCGAAGGGAAAATCGTGGACGTGGTGGATGAGAGTGAGCGGGTAGAAATCTTTGTGGAGTGATCGTATCGGAAACTTCGGAAGTCTTCTGAGACTTCCGAAGTTTTACTTCAGGCGGCGGAGTACCATCAGCGTTCTGTCGTCGGAGGGAGCCGCATCGCCGGCGAAGGCGACCACCGAAGTGGCAATTGCATCCAATATCGCCTGCGCGGAACCGTCAGCGGCCTGAACGGTCACGTGCAGACGTTCTTCGCCGTAGATGTCGCCCTGTGGGGAAAAGGCTTCAGTGATGCCGTCGGTGTAGAACACCACGCTGTCGCCCGGTGCCAGGGAGACGACGTGCTCCTCCAACTGAACCCCCGCCAGCACACCCAGCGCCATGCCCCCTTTATTGAGACGTTCCAGCCTCTGCGCATCAGGCCGCAACACCAGTGGCAGGTTATGCCCGGCATTCGCGTACGCCAGCTCCCCCGTGTCCAACGATAGAATGGCATACACGATGGTGACGAACATGCCGTGCTGGGCGTCGGGCACCAGGAGCTCGTTGACGCGAGCCAGGGCTGCCGCCGGCGACGTCTCTTCGAGCGCCGCCGCCCGCATCAGCGTGCGCGTGAGCGCCATAAAGAGCGCGGCGGGCATGCCCTTGTCAGCCACGTCGGCGATGACCAGCCCCAGCCGCCCATCGGATAGCCTGAAAAAGTCGTAGAAATCGCCCGCCACCTGGCGCGCTGCCCACCAGGCGAAGGCCAGCTCCCACCCAGGCAGATCGGGCAACTGGCTGGGCATGAAGGTCTGCTGAATCTCGTGCGCCAGTTGCAATTCGCGCTCCAGCCGCTCGCGCTCGGCCATCTCGCGTTGCAGCCGGTCGTTCTGCACGGCCAGGGCCGCCTGTTGCGCGATGCCGGTGATGATCTCCAGCCGCCTATCGCGGGAGCGGCGCGGTGTGTCGGCCTCCTCCAGCACCATCACGCCGAGCACGTCGCCCTTCACCGAGAGGGGGACGGCCAGCAGTGAGTGAGAATTCCCCCCTGAGGACTCGGCGGAACCCAGCCCTTCGACTTCGCTCAGGGTGACGTGCCCAAAATCGGCGGCAAAATCGGGCGGAACCTGATTGTGCCCCTCGCTGGGGCTGTCCGGCGGCACACCAGGGGAATAGGTAACCAACTGATCGTGCGCACGGACGGCATCGAGGAGCGGGAAGTCGCCAGGCGCATAACGGCTGGCCAGGAGCGTCGCTTCCGCCGCGCGGGGAATCCCGTAGACCTGCGCCGGCCGGAAGACCGACTGTTCGTCGTCCCACAAGAATGCAGCACAGCGCTCGACGCCGACCAGAAGAGGGACGATGCGGACGACGGTGCTCAGGATGTCGTCCAGGTTGCCCAAACTGACGACGGCCTGCGCCACCTGGAGTAGCGCCGCCGACACGTAGGCTTCCTCCTGCTGTACTTCCAACAAGCGGGCACTTTCGATGGCGGCGGCGGCCTGATGGGCTATCCCAAGGATAATTGCCATGCGGCCCTCGTGGAGCGTATCGCCGGCGCCGCCATCGGTCTGAGTGCCCTGGTGGTCAATCAACATCACCCCTACCGTTTCACCGTGCGCAAGCAGTGGCAACAGCAACAATGACTCGAATCCGAAAGTTGGGACCTCTGCGCCGGCGAGCCTGGGGTCCGTTGCCGCGTCGTAGACGACGATGGAAGCCTTGTCGAGGCGCAGGCGCTCGAAGGCTGGCACCTGGCCTGGCAGGACACGCCAGCGATCGAAGGCGGCCTTTTGTGTAAGGCTGAGCCCATACGCTGCGGCCGGCATAAACGTCCCGCCAGGTTCGTCCCACAAGAGAAGAGCACAGCGCTCCACGCCGACCAACATCGGCGCCAGGCGCACTACCGTATTGAGCACCTGGTCGAGCGTCGTCAGCGATTGAGTCGCCTCGGCCACCTGTAGCATCACCGTAGAGATCCACGCCTGTTCCTGCGCTTCCTGGTAGAGGCGGGTGTTCTCGATGGCGACGGCCGCGTAACTGGCGAAGGCGGCCGTGATCATGCGAGCCTCGCTTCCATAGCGTCCGGGGGAACGATGGGCCAGGGCCAGCACTCCCAGCCGCCGGTCGCCCGCGCGCAAGGGGACCGCGATCGCGGAGTAGTCGGGCGGAAACTCAAGTATGGCGCCCAGCGGCTCTGGAGGGGACTGGGGGGTGCGGATGACGGGCTGGTCGGCGCTCAACGCCTGGTTGAGCCAGGCGCCGGCCCTTCGACTTCGCTCAGGGTGACGTGCATCGGACGAAGCATGGCTGATGCATACCTCCGCCCCATATCCACGCACGGCCGACAGGCACAGGTTGTCGTCCTTCAGAAGCCAGATCGCCGCCACGTCGCAGGGGAGCGTGCGCTCCAGTTCGGCCAGGATCGCGTCGAGCACTTGATCGAGCGCTACGTTAGCAGAGAGAAGGCCGGCCACCTCACGCAGACTGTCGGCGACCTGCCGCCGCCAGCGTTCGGACTGGTACAGGTTCGCGTTGCGAACGGCAATAGCCACACTGTCGGCCAGCGCCTGGAACAGGAAACGGTCATCCTCGCTGAAGGCGTTCTGGCGGTCGCTCTGCACGTCGAGCGCGCCCAGTACGTTGCCGCCGAAGACGAGGGGCACTGCCAGTTCGGCGCGTACATCGGCTGGCGGCAACGCCACGGGGCGATAGCGAGGATCGCGGCTCACGTCGTTGGCCAGCACTGCCTCCCCGTGGCAAGCCACCCACGGGACGATGCCCTCAGACTCGTCCAGGCTGCAGACCAATTCCCTGGCCTGCAAGGCCTGATCGGGAGGCCCAGTGCCGGCCCGGTAGACGATCTGCCCGCGGGTGGGGTCTACTGTGAAAAGATACACGTAGGGCCAACCAAACTTCTCGTGAATGAGCGTGACCACCTCGTGCAACAACGCGTCCAGGTCGAGGATCGAGTTCACGGCGCGACTGACCTCGGCCACGGTTGAGAGTTGCTCGGCGCGGCGACGGCGGTCGCGGTAAATATGGGCGTCTTCCACGGCGATGGCGATCTGGTCGGCCAGCGCGCGCAAGACGATCATGTCGGTCTCGTCGAAATCGTCCGGCTGGTCACTCTGCACGTCGAGCACACCCAGCAAGCGCTCCCCAACTTTTAGCGGCAGCGCCACCTCGGCGCGGGTCTCGGGCAATGCGTCCAGGTGGCGGTAGCGAGGCTCGAGGCTCACGTCGTTGGCCAGGATCTCGACACCGGTCTGGGCTACGTGGCCGATGATCCCCTCGCCGGGCCGGACCTGCAGGTCCGGCGGCACTTCGGCCTGGTGGGGCTGAGGGTAGGCAGCGCCTGCACTGGCCTGGCAGCGCAGGATATCCTGGCCCGGGTCGAGCGTGAAGAGAGCCACGTAGTAATACTTGAAGGTGTGGAAGATCAGGTCCGTCACGCTGCGGGCGAGTTCGTCCAGTTCGAGGATGGCAGCGACCTGGGCACTGACCCGGCACACCAGCGAGAGCTGTGTGGCGCGCCAGCGCTCGATCGCCACCTGGTGGGCAGCCTGCAAGGCGACAGCCGATTGGGCAGCCAGGCAGTCCAACAGCTCGGTCTCCGGTTCGCTGAAGGGTGGGCCGCCGGCCCGCTTTACCTCCAGCACGCCCAAAGTTGTGTTGCCGGCGAGCAGCGGTACCGCAATGGCTTGCGCGGCATCCGGCCCAACCTCTTCATGCGGGCACATGTGCCGGCTATTGAGTGCGCAGCGCATCAGGTCGGACGAAGGCTCCCTGGAGGGAGGGGGCAATCCCTTCGAGCCTGGCAGCCGATACAGGGCCTCGGCCAGCCAGAGGTCGGCCTGGCCTCCCAACAGCCGGATTGCCGTCTCGATGACGAGCTCCCGCTGAGCGGTGAGCGTCGGCTGGGCGAACAGGCGCTCGCCCAGGTCAAGGAGACGGCGATAGGCAGCGCGATCGGCCGTCTGCGCCCGGTCGCTCAAGACGTCGCCTCCTTACGTTTGACCATCGTCAACACGTTGCCCACGTCCGGCCTAAACTCAAAGCGCACTTCGTCCATCAGTTTACGCACAAAGTAGAGTCCCAGTCCTCCCGTGTTGCGGTCTTCGAGGCTGGCCTCAAGGTCTGGTTCGGGCACGCCGGTGGGGTCGAAAGGCTGGCCGAGGTCGCGGAGGATCACGGTCAGTCCATCCTCATTGACGCGACAGGTACATTCGACGTCGCCGCGTCCTTCGCCACCGTAGGCGTGCTCGATAATGTTGCTGCAAGCCTCGTCTACGGCGACTTGCACGGCATACCTGGCCCGCGCATTAAGATTGGCTGCCTCAGCCGCGCGGGTGACAAACTCGCCGATGGCTGCCAGGCTGTCGAACCGGCCAGGAAAAGTGAGTGTTTGCGAGGTGCTCAACGGATAAGAGGGTCAACGGATAAGAAGGCCAACGGATAAGAAGGCCGCCCCAGCGCCCCATCCAGGCGACCAAGACGGCCCTGACGTGCCCAAACGGCTCATAGAGAACAATGTGGGAGCATAGCCGGCGCTAGAAAGCCCCGACCGCCTCGACAGGGTTGTCGAAGAACTTGAACAGCGGCAAAAACCCTGCCAGGTCGAGCGTCTCGTGGATGCGCTCGGGCACGTTGGTCAAGACCAACTCTCCCCGATTCCAGCGCTTGCACGTCTTCTGCGTGCTGATCAGCACCCGTAAACCGGCGCTGGAGATGAAATCTACCTCGCTCATGTCGAACACGATCTTGAAATGATCCGCTTTATGGATTGCGTCAAAGGCCTCTGCCAATTGCGGCGCGGTGTTGCTGTCAATGCGGCCGGTGGCCTTGACCAGGTCGCAGCGCTTGAACTGCTTGGTGGTGACCTCCATTTTTGACCTCCTCTGCTTGCTCTGATGATCGGGAATTGCCTGATACTTGAGGGAGATTATATCACATTTTGCCAAATTTGCGGAACGGGCGTATAGGCGATCTGCAACTGCTGGCGTTTCAGGTCGGCAGCGAGGTATCGCTCGACGAACTGGCGAGCCGCCTCAGCGTAGATGCAAAGACGGTGCAACGCTACCTGGATTTGCTGGAAAAGGCGTTCGTCATCATCCGGGTGGGTGGTTTCAGCAGATTGACCTGGTCGAGGAGCGCGAAGGCAGGTTGTACGGCTACGAATGTAAGTGGTCACTTGTAGCCGATGTTGTCAGGTCTTTGCAATACTTGCACAACCGGCGCTGTCCGATTATACTTGGGGCCTAACCGAACCTGGAGGAGGACAACAACGTGCCCAGATGGTTCCGTCTCGTGCTGGCCGGCTTGATCACTCTGCTCGCTATCTGCATCGTGGTAGGAGCCGGAGCGATCGCGTACCACGTCACTTACAACGGCCGGATCTATCCAGGCGTCTCCGTTCATGGCGTGGATGTAGGCGGGCTGACGACAGAGGAGGCCACGACTGTACTGATTGAGCGCCTGCCTACCCCGGCTGCTCAAGGGGCCGGGTTGCGTGCCGGAGAGCACTTTTGGCGATTCACTTGGGCCGATGCAGGACAGGCTTATGATTACGCTGGTATGGCGATGGCGGCCTACCAGGTCGCGCGCCAGGGCCCATGGTACGAACAGGTCCTGGCGGCCTGGCGCGCCAGGCTGCAGGGGCAAGCGGTAGAGTTGCTCATCATCCCGGCGGATCCAGCACGGGTCAAGACTGCGCTGGAAAGAGCAGCCACGCTCATCTCTGTACCACCGATAGACGCCCAACTGCAAGTCAGCCCGCAGGGAGTGGCGCCCGTTGCAGGTCAGCCCGGACAGGCACTCGACGTGGAGGCCAGCACTGCGCGGGTACTCCAGGCACTGGCAGACGGCACGGCAGAGGTTGAGCTGGTGATGGCGTCGGTGTCCCCTCGCCTCGCCGAGGCAGAGCCGGCTCATACGCTGGCCCGCTCGCTCCTGGCACAGCCTTTCACGCTCATCGCCGACGACCCGCTGACCGGCTATCACGCCGAGTTTCCGGCTCCGCTGGAACGGGTGGCGACCTGGCTGCGGGCGGTCCCAGAATACGCGCCGGACAGCGCCCGGATGGTGTTGGAGACGGAAGAGGCGGCGGTACAGGCCTGGCTGTTCGAGGTTGCGCCACAGTTGGGGCCGGAGCGAGTGCTGGACGTCGCCGAGACGCTGGCGCGCACCATGGCAGCGTTGGCCACCGGGGAACACCAGGTTGAGGGCCGCATCCGTCATCCCGAGGGCACTTATGTAGTCCAGCCGGGCGACATCTTTTTCAACATCGCCTACCAACATGGCTTTCCCCAGTGGCGGCTGGAGGAGGCCAATCCCGACGTGGATCCAGAAGCGCTGGCGATCGGCATGGAGTTGGTCGTCCCTTCCATTGACGTGCTCTTTCCCGAGCCACTGGCGCCCGGCAAGCGCATTGAGCTCAGCCTGTCGGAACAGCGGCTGCGCGCGTACGAGAATGAGCAGTTAGTCTACGAGTTCACTTGTTCCAGCGGCATGTCGAGCACTCCAACCATCGCCGGGCAGTTCCAGGTGCTTTTCAAGGAGCCAAACGCCTTTGCCCCTCGCTGGGACCTGGAGATGCCCTATTTCATGGCGGTCTACCAGGAAGGGCCGGAGTTCTTTAACGGCATCCACGAGTTACCGATCACGTCCAGCGGGCGGCGGCTGTGGGCTGGCGTCCTGGGCTGGCCGGCCTCTTATGGTTGTATCATCCTCGACATCGGCGACGCGGAGACACTCTACAAGTGGGCACCGGTGGGGACGCTCGTGCGCATCACGGGCGTGGCGCCGGGGACGCCGACCGGCGCGGAACCCGAGGAAAGTCAGTAACTTGTGAGCAAGAGTTCGGCGTGCTTGTCAAGTGGCCCTAATGCGGGTACAATAAGCCACCGTGAACCCAAGGCTGCTGCCCCGTATCCTTCTGGTCGTCATCGTTGCTGCTTACACCACGATTGGCGTTCTCTATGCGGTTTTCACCCCCACCTGGCAGGTCCCCGATGAACCCGCCCACTACAACTATGTCCGCTCATTGGCCGAGGGCCAGGGCTTCCCGGTCATCGAGCCCGGCGACTACGACCAGGCCTACCTCGAGCGCCTCAAGGGGGGAAAATTCCCTCCAGAACTCACAGTCGAGCCGGTGGAGTACGAGGATCACCAACCACCACTGTATTACCTGTTGGCAACGCCAGTCTACCTGCTCTTTGGCGGCGCGGTATTGCCGCTACGGCTGCTGTCGGTGCTGTGTGGGGCCGGGTTGCTGGTCGTCGCTTGCGGGACCGTGCGGGCGATCTTCCCGACGAGGCCTGAGCTGGCATTGATGGCGGCCGCGCTCGTCGCGTTCATCCCTCAGCACGTGGCGATGACCGCCGGGGTGAACAATGACGCGCTGGCGGAGCTCGTCGTAGGAAGCACGTTGTGGGCGCTCATCGTCTACCTCAGTGGAAGTCACGAGCGACCGTGGCGCGTCGGTCTGTTGCTGGCGGCGGCGCTGCTGATCAAGACGACGGCCTACAGCGTCGTCGGAGTGGCGGTGCTGGCGGTGACGGTCCGCTGGCGACGAGAGTACCGGACGTGGGGGTGGGCAGTGAGACAACTGGCCTGGATGCTCGTCCCGGCGTTGCTGGTCTCCGCCCCCTGGTTCATTCGCAATGGGCTCACCTATGGCTGGCGCGACCTGCTGGGGTGGGCGCGGCACAACGTTGTCGTCGCAGGACAACCGCGCTCAACCGAGTGGCTGGCGCTATACGGTTGGGGCGGACTGTTGGGCCGCATGGCTCGCACCACTTTCCAGAGCTTCTGGGGGCAGTTCGGTTGGATGGCATTGGTGCTCCCGGCTCGCATCTACCGGGCGCTGGCTCTACTCTCCGCTCTGCTGGTCGCGGGTTTCCTGTGGTGGTTGTCTGACCGGCGCCGCCCCAGGTTGACACCACTTCAGCGCGCCAGTTTGCTCTTGCTGCTTGCCTCTTGCCTTCTGACCACTTGCTCCTTTTTCTGGTACAACCTGACCTTCGTCCAGCACCAGGGCCGCTATCTCTTTCCAGCGCTTGTCCCCATCGGAGCGGCAGCGGCGCTGGGGTTGAGCGCACTGGCGAGCGTCTTGCCACAGCGCATACGTGCCTGGGCGATGGCCGCTCTTTTCGCTGGCTTAGCGGCGCTGGACGTGTATTGCCTGTTCAAGTTCATCGTCCCGTTTCTGGCGAGGTAGCCCATGAGCGAACTGACATCCGGGTTGACAGGTGAAAGGACAGCAGTCGTGACTGAGAGAGACACGGCTGATCGGTTGGGCAGCGGGTCGGTGCCCGTCTTTGGCACACCGGCGCTGGCGGGGCTGATGGAGGGCGCGGCGATACAGGCGTTGGCGGGGCATCTCCCGGCAGGCCAGACGTCCGTGGGTGGGCGCATTGACGTCCATCATTTAGCTCCTACCCCGGTGGGGATGCGCGTTCGCGCCCGCGCCGAATTGACGAAGGTGGAAGGGCGACGGCTGGTGTTTCACGTCGTCGCGTGGGACGAGGTAGAGCAGATTGGAGAGGCCGCGCACGAACGGTTCATCGTGGACGAGGAGCGGTTCGTCGCGAAAACGAACGCCAAAAGAGAGATCACTCAGTAAGCTGTTCCCAATATCGCTCCGCTGGCCTGCCACTACCGGTCCGTTCCGCAAACGCGCGCACGGACGTTGCCATCTCCGCCAGGTCAGCCCAGAAGGTGCTCAGTTGCGAGCGGTAGCAAGCAATCGCAGCGGTCTTTGCTTCCAGTACCTGCTCGGAAAGCGGCACCAAATTGGCCCGCCATTCTCCCTCACCCAGTGCCACCTGCACCACCTGCGGATCTTGGGCGTAGGGAAACTCTTCGTAATAGGCCAGCGACTGCCCCGAGGATTCCGCTGCCTGGCGCACGATCTGGTGGTCCACGTGGCGCCCCACTGCCAGTGGTGCGTAGGCCATGCCATCCTGGCTCAAAGGTAGCGCGTTCAGGCGAGCTGCCAGTTCTGTGATCAACACCTTCTCGGCGGGATGTATCTCCTCCCACAGTGCTTCCTCACTGGCATAGGGGAAGTGGCCAGCGGGGGTCTGCCGGTAGATGCAGTCGGTATAGGGCCAATGGACTGCCTCTGCCCCCAGGAGGGCCAACGCCGCCAGGTCTTCCTCTTGCCGCTTGGCAGCCGCATCGGCCAGATGCCCCCAGCGGGCATGTAATCCTTGCGCGAACGGAGAGAGCGGCGCGTTTGGAGCTGGAGTGCCAGCAAAGACCGTCACCACCAGCACGCGCTCACCGGCCTGTGTCTGCTGCCAGATGCGTCCGCCACACGAGAGAACGGCATCGTCCAGATGGGGAGAGAAATAGATGTGATCGTATGTGTTCACGTCAAGTGCCGTTTAGAACGCTTGCATAAGCACCCCGTCTGCGGTATAATATCCCGCCGGGAGGTTTGAAGTATGCCGTTGTACGAGTACCAGTGCCGGACTTGTGGCGTGCGATTTGAACGTCGGCAGCACGTAAACGATAAACCGGTGCAGGTCTGCCCGGAGTGCGGGGGCGAAGTGGTGCGCCTGATCCAGCCTGTGGGCATCGTTTTCAAAGGCTCGGGTTTTTACGTTACCGACAACCGCGCCAAGTCATCCACCGCCAAACCAGGGGCCAAAAAACCATCAGACACTCCCAAAGAGAGCAAATCTACCGACGGGAACAGCGAAAAGAGCGAATAGCCGACCTGGCACATAGACTGGCGGGCGTGGCGATAGCAGCCACGCCCGTTTGCTTATAATTGAAATCCCCCGCTGGCGCGGATGACCTTCTGGCTGTAATCGGTTACGTAGGAGAGCAGTTTCTTCTTCAGCATGCGCCATTCATCTGAGGCGAGGACACGTTGCAGACTCTCCAGGTCTTCCGTAACGCCGCCTGTGAGAATCTGCGGGCGGTCGCCGTACTGGGTATACCAGGAATCGGTGGGGCGAAACCCAAGTGTGATCAACCCCGGCCCGAATTCCCGGACGATGAACTCAAAGTACTCGTCTTCGCGGCCGGGCCGGATATTCCAGGACATCAGCAGTTTGAACATCTCTGATCCTTAAAGACAAGTTGTCCCACCATCTATGGACACCCCAGCGCGGTCATCGCCTGCTCGCCCTGGGTTTGCCAGGTTGACGGTGGGTTCAACGCCAGGAAACGACTGTATGCATCGCAGGCCTTGGCAGTATCACCGCTCTGAGCATACGCCCCGCCCAGCGCATAGTATGCCTCCGGTGAATCCGGGGCCTGCTCGACAGCCCGCTGCAGCACTGTTATGGCGGTCGTGTAATTGGCCTGTTGGATGTAGACATTCCCCAGGCCGATGAGCGCCTCGGGCATATTCTCTTTCAACTTTAGCGCGGCCTCGAACTCGGCGACTGCCTGCTCCACCAGTTGCGGGTCGGGCGAGGCCAGCGGATCGGTTGCCGGGAGCGCAAGAATGAGATAGGTCGCACCGAGTTGATAGTGGGTGTCGGGGTCATCAGGCTCCAATTCTAGCGCCGTCTTGAACTCGGCGGCGGCAGCGTTGGGGTCCTGTAATTGGAAATAGGTCACGCCCAGGTTGTGGTGCGCGGCGGCGTTGTCGGGGTCGAGGGCCAGCACCGTGCGAAACTCGTCCGCTGCCTTCTGCAGGTTGCCGGTCCGGTTGTACGCCTGCCCCAACAGGAAATGGGCTTCGCTGGCCCCCGCATCTATCTTGATCGCAGCCTCCAAATCGGCGACGGCCTCGGCGTACTGGGCAGTCTCCAGATGGGCGCGGCCTGTTTCCAGCAATTGATCCAGGCCAATGGTTCCGCTCCGACGCATGATCATCGGGCGGACGATCAGGGCCAACACAACTAGGGCGACCACGAGCAGTGCCCCAATGAGCAGGTGGGACTTGTTCACTTTCATCGTATCCTCCATCGTGAGGCAATTATACCCAGATAGTCTCCAGAAGCCAAGTCTACTCCTCCCGCCAGTTCTGGGTGAGTGCCACCTGTGCAGCATAGTCAGCCACCTGGCGCTCGACCTGTGCCTCATCCCAGCCCAGGCGTGGAGCGATCAGCTCGGCCACGGCGCGGGCCCGTTCCACTCCTCCGCTCCGTGTCTCGTAGATGACGTGGGTGCGGCGGATGAGCACGTCGCACAACGTCAGCGCCATCTCGTGCTGCACGGCGTAGAGGGCTTCTGCCAGCAGGTAAGGGAGTCCCGGCACCATGCGTTCCCCCAGACTGGCGTTCTCCTCTGCATAAGCCAGCACCCACCTGGCATCGCTGCCATAGGCTTCCGCGAGATGGTTGCCCACCACCTCGTCTACGTTGCCCACCTGCACGCGCTCGATCTGTGCGCCATCCAGCGGCTCCTTGGTGCGGCACTCTGAGCGGGCATGGATGCCAAACTCTTCGGCCAGCTTCTTCTGGACACGGTCGGTCAATTGCTTGCCCATCAGCCGGTGCGTGGTCAGTTTGCCACCGGTGATGGTGAGCAGGCCAGATGGGTTCTCCACAATCACGTGCGCGCGGGAGATCGCGGACGGACTGCCTGGGGAAAATACGAGCGGGCGCAGACCGGCAAACGTACTGATGACGTCGTCGTGTGTGATGTGGGCGCCGGGGAACGTATATCGCATGGCTTCCAGCAGATACTCGACGTCGTCGAGGGTAGCAGCAGGGTTGTCCAGGTCACCCTGATAGTCGGTGTCGGTGGTGCCGACGAGTGTAAAGTCGCCCCAGGGGATCAGAAAGATGTGCCGGCGGTCGCGAGGAACGCTAAATATCACGGCGTGCTGACTGCGCAGTTGCGTCCCGGGGACGAACAGGTGAATGCCTTTGGTTGGACGGATCATGGGGGTCTTGCGATGCTGATCCAGTTCAAGGATGTCATCTGCCCAGATGCCGGTCGCATTGACGACGACCCTGGCCCGCACCTCGATCTCCCGCCCGCTGAGCTCATCCAGGACGTGAGCACCAACGACGCGTCCCTCTGCTGTCATCAATCCGACCACGCGCGCATAGTTCGCCAGCACCGCTCCGTGCAGATGGGCAGACCTGGCGGTCACCAACGTCAGGCGGGCGTCGTCCACCTGTGCGTCGTAGTAGCGGGCCGCGCCAAGCAGGCCCCGTCCGGCAACCAGCGGCTCGCGTCGCTCTACTTCAGGTGGATGCAGCCAGCGGTGGCGTTGCACGTTGCGAAAGAGGCTCAGCGCATCGTACATGGTCGTCCCAACGCGCAGTTTCCACGGCGCCGGTTTCTGCCCCCGATAGAGCGGGTAAAGGAAGGGCAACGGGCGCACCAGCCGAGGGGCAATCTTGCGCATCACGCGCCGCTCACTGCAGGCGTCGAACACCAGCTTGAACTCGCCATATTCCAGGTAGCGGATGCCGCCGTGGATGAGCCGCGTGGAGCGACTGCTGGTGCCGCTGCCGAAATCGTCCTTTTCAACCAGCGCAGTATGGAAGCCACGCAGGCTCGCATCGCGGGCGATCGCCACACCGGTGATGCCACCGCCGATGATCAGCAGGTCAAACTCCTCCTGGGCCAGGCGCTCGACGTTCTCCTGGCGGGCAACGGCAGAGAAGGAACGGCTCAGCGACGTTTCAGCCATGCTCGTCCACTCCTTTACGAAAGCAGCAAAATGCCGGGGTTCATGATGCCGGTAGGGTCGAAGACCGGCTTGAGCGCCCGCAGCGCTTTCACACCCAGCGGGCCGATCTCTTCCTCAAGCCAGGGAGCATGATCGCGGCCTATACCGTGGTGGTGGGTGAGCGCGCCCCCGGCAGCCAGGATGGCGTCGGTCGCAGCTTGCTTGACGACCTGCCACTGAGCCTGTTTCGCCAGCGGGTCGGGGTCGGGCACCTGGCGGCCCAGGAAGGTCGAATAGAGCGAAGCGCCGTGTGCGTAGGCGTGAGAGACGTGCGTCATCACGAAGCCCGGGCCGCCGCCAGTTGCAGCGATGGCTCCCTTCATGGCGCTGACCATCGCCTCGTAGAGGTGCACCAGGTTCGACCAGGTCGTGGCCGTCTCCAATGTGTCCACCAGGACGCCGCGCCCCAGGAGCGTATCGCGCAGGTAGGGCTGGGCGTACCGGTCGCGCACCCACGACCTTCCCACTGTCCGTCCTAGCAAGAGTCCCCGATGGTCACCGCATATTTCCAGTGCTTGCTCCCATTGCCGGGCAGTCCAGTCGGTGTCGCCATCGAAGCCCAGCAACATCAGGGTGCTCCCGGCAACCAGATCGTACCTCTGCACCTTCAGGTATCCATCGATCAAACTGTCAGCCAACCGGCGTAGCCCGCGATGTTCGTGACCCATCACGGTGTAAGCGGCCGTTTCGGGTGCATCGGACAGGCGGATGATAGACGGACGCAGCGCCGGACTCTGCATCAAGTCGCGGTAAGCGGCGATGCTGTCCTCCAGGTTGTGAAAGAGGATGCCGCGGTAATCCTGCACTGCTGGCAAAGGATGGATGCGCATCGTGGCCTCGGCGATGACGCCGTAGGTGCCCTCCGAGCCGATGAGCAGTTCCAGAAGACTGGGGCCGGCAGCAGTGGCAGGGATGTCCTTTGTCTCGATGATCCCGACCGGGGTGACGACACGCACGGCCTGCGTCATATGCTCGACTTTGCCGTAGCCGACAGAGTTTTGGCCGGCCGAACGGGTGGCAATCCAGCCACCGAGGGTGGAGAACTCGAAGGACTGGGGAAAGTGCCCAAGTGTGAAACCCCGGGCGTTGAGTTGGGTCTCCACTTCCGGGCCGGTCGCACCAGCCTGGATGTGGGCCGTGCGTGAGAGCGGGTCCACCGCCAGGACGCGATCCAGCCGGGCCAGGTCAAGTGTAATGACAGGGTCGTCACCGGGGGCTGGCTCAACGCCACCCAGGACGGAGCTGCCACCGCCGAAGGGAATGATCGCGACGTCGCGATCGGCAGCCCAGGCCAGCAGGGAAGCGACCTGTCCCTGATCAGCAGGGTAGACGACGGCGTCAGGAGGATTGGGGATGTAGCCAGCGCGGATGCGGACCAGGTCACGGTAGGACTTGCCGTAGGCGTGTTCGATGCGGGCAAGCCTGTCGGTGCGTACCGCCTCCTCGCCGAGCAACTTGCGCAAAGACGAGAGTATCGGGTCGTCCAGGCGCGGCGGCGGCAACGCAATGTCCTCCAGGGACACAGGGGGCGTCTCGTGCTCGATGGCCTGATCGAGCAGCTCAAGCCAGGCCTGGAGCGTGGGCCAGAAAGCCGTGCGGCCCTCCAGCGAATAGTCCTGGTCCAGCGTGCCCCAGCCCCACCAGCGCAGGTTCGGAATGTCCATGGGCTATTGACTCCCTTCGTTGGATTTCACGTGGCGGAAGGGGTCGTCCACAGCCAACCCTTCAGCCTCAGCAGCAGTTAATGCCTGCGTGTCGCCACTGACGAAGATCAGTGGCTCAGTCTGCAATACTTCTAGGGCCTGGCTCAACACCAATGCCGATGCCACCTGGACAGCATCGTATCCCTTCAGCGAGTGACGCTGAGTCAGATCAGCAGCCTCGCCAACGATGGCGGCAGAGATGTTCAATGGTCTGAAAAATCCTCGCCGTACGTCCTCTTTGAGGGCATCGTAGGCTTGCCAACGTTGACGATGTGTCAGTTTTCCAGTTCGCTCACAGATGGATATAGCGGCCGACACCTCAACGATTGTCAGGAGAGTGATAAAGGCGATGTTGGCCTGCTCCATAATCAGAGCCCGCACCCAAGTGCTACCCGGCTCACGCACATAGTACTTGACCAGTGCGCTGGCATCGAAGTAGAGGGCAGTCACGATTTCCACCTGTGCCGATTAGTGATGATGATCTGTGAAAGAGGTGGTTCTAACTTCATGGCATATAGTTGCTTACGGGCCGTTTCACGCTCCTCGTCGGACATACGCTCCCACTCATCGGATGGGTGGAGTGAATCCGGTAGGGGTGCTGCCAGCAGTCCCATCTCCTGCAGCGCAGCCAATACATATTCTGTGTGGGGCAGATGCTCGGGAACGACAGGCGTAATTGCCACCACCTCGTGAACATAGGGGGCCATTCGCTCACGCACTACCTGCCATAACGCCTTGACTTCCTGACGTAAGGCATATACCTCCTGGCGTAGTTCGTCCATGCCCGCTGTCTCTTGGACCATCGTTATTATTCCTCCCGGGTCATATTTTACCGCCGTGCAGGAAAGGTGTCAACACAATAAAGGCTCCTTATCCAGGAGCCTTTGGTGGATTTATAGAAACCGTAGGCCGCGGTCAGCGCATGGTATTGAAGTCTCTTATCATGGGCGACGCATGCACATCGTACTGGCCGAGAAGTGCCGCCGGTGTCGAGGCCACACTGTAAGTACACCAGAACCTCAACTCGTATTTATAGCCTGCCGCGAAATTCTTTGTCCAAGAGCCTGATCCACATCGGGCCCATGCCTTGTACGTATATTGTCCCGGCGAAACACTGCGCCAGTAGCCATCATACCCGGTCGAGAAAGTCCTCTTCTCGACTCCGACGATTTCAACGGTCAGGCTTCCGCCGGTGTCGTTGTCTATCCACACGTAAGCAAAGCTACCTACCGTTACGCTCTGGACATTGCTCCACGCACTTACCCCTGTGCCGGAGACATAGCCACGCACGCGCCAGTAATAGGTCGCTGGCGCCGGGCTGTATGCCTCGAAGTCGGTGTCGTACTCGGTGAACGTAGACGGACTGCCGAATGAGGGATCGTCGTCACCCTGCAATTCATAGTAGGAAGGCGATGAGCCGCAGGGGGGCCACGACCACGTGACCGTATATATGCCGTCGCCGTCGGGGTTGCTAATGGGCTGAAGGAAGGGCACCAGAGGGTAGCAGCGGAGTATTAAGGGCAGATGAACGTAGTAATCGCTACCTCCGGGGGCATACACCCTGAAGCCGTTGGGCCGTTGGCCGCTCTGCATATCTGGGTTCGTGACCACCACGTTCCATTGCCCGGTGGTCGCCCCCGTCAGGGCAAAGTCACACGTGATCTGGGACGCGCTCGCCACGGCCACGTTAGTGGCATTGATGTCTGACTGGCTCGCTTTGGTCAACTTGACTGTGGCCCCCGACTGGAAGTTGGTACCGGCCAGGTTGGTGATGTGGACGGTGCCGGTGTTGACTCCGCTGGCCGGCGTGATGCTCGTCACCGTCGGGGCCGCGGCTCCTGGGGTGGTCCAGCCTACATCTTGGAGGATGCCCAGCGCAATCGGGCCTGGGTCGTGCTCCGACTCTCCGTTGCCGAGAGAGTACGTCATCAGCGCATTTGCTGTACCATTATAGATCTCGTCGAGGTGCGCGTAACTGGAGCCAGGCTGCCACGTGCTGGGGGCATATAGTTTGGGCCTGCTGCTACCGTTCGCTGCGTTGGCGCTGGCACCGTCGAAGTATACGTTGCCACTGGTCAACTGGGTTCCCAACGCCGCTGATGGATTAGGGAACAGGCTCGCATTGATGAGGCTCTGACCAGAACCATTTTCGGTGAAACGGTCATAGATGACAGGGTTTCCGGTACCCCAGCCCCAACACCCCATACCTGCCGTACCATTGCACTCTTGATAATTGCCCTGACTGGGGTTGTATACACCATCATCCCTATTCATGGAGCCACTGAATCCCAGGCCATGGGCGATTTCGTGCAGCACGACGCTGACAAAGTCGAGCTGATCGGGAAGCGGGTTACCGTTGGTGCCAAAGTACCAATTGTAGCTCCGGCTGTATGCGAGGATCATGTCATCGTCGTCGTCGCTGCCGTCACCATCATTATCATATCCATCGCTATCATTCAGGTCGGTTCCAGAGCGCGCGTTCGCCAGCGCTGCTGGATACTGGGTGTTGGGCTGACTGCCGGTGAAACCTGTGTGGTAGGTTAGTGCTCCTCCATACCCAAGCACACCCGGATTCAACTCTGCCCAGCAGGCATTGATCTCGATCGGCACCGAGGAGTTGATCAGAGACGCCCATATACTTGCAGCGTAGCCGAAAGCGGTTTTGGCGTTGTTAGGCCACTCATAGCAATACGTGCCGGCCATGTTGGTTGTTCCGCCGGGAAGATAGTTCACGGTAATCGTCGCACTCTGGATGTGTAACTGTGAGAATTCCCGAGGGGGCGGGACATGAAAGTTGGAGGGTATGGGGTCCCAGCGTAAGATCGCAGATGGCCCTCCCTTGATGGATTGCGGGGCCTGGGGCGGTGGTGTAACCGGGCCTGACGCCACGGCTGGAGCAATCAGGCTGAAAGCGATGAGTACGATCAGAAGCGTGCCTATGACGTTGCTGCGATGTATCTTATTCATTCTTGTCCTCCTTGAGACTGGATGAATTGACCGCCGAATTCGACCGTTCTCTGGCCGGTTAGTATACACAAGAGTGTCACAATGTCAATAGCAACCATGTCCATGCTGCCATTTTGTGCTATAATGTAATCCAGGGAGGGGTCCTGATGCGTAAGGAAGCTTATCTCACCAAGCCACTTTCCGGTGGTGTTGTGCAGTGCCAGGTCTGCGAGCACTTTTGCGCCGTCAAGCCAGGGGAGACCGGCAAGTGCGGCGTGCGCCGGAATACAGATGGCACGCTGTACCTGGTCGTCTACGGTGAGGCCATCGCTGCCCACGTGGACCCGGTCGAAAAGAAGCCCCTCTTCCATTTTCTGCCCGGTGGTGATATTCTCTCCATCGGCACGTACGGATGTAATTTCCGTTGTCCATTCTGTCAGAACTGGCAGATGTCACAGGTGCGCGATTTCGACGATCAGCGCGATTACCTGGGGCAGCCGGCCACGCCCGAAGCGCTCGTCAACGCCTGTCTCAGGAACCACGTCCCGATGATCGCCTACACCTACAACGAGCCGACCGTCTTCTTCGAGTACACTTACGACACCGCCAAATTGGCCCACGAACACGGGATCAAGAACGTCTACGTCTCTAACGGCTACATGTCACAGGCTGCGCTCGAGAGGATCGAACCCTACCTGGACGGCATCAACGTGGACCTCAAGGCCTTCAGCGAAGCGTTCTACCGGGAGCAGTGCCAGGCGCGTTTGGAGCCGGTCAAGCGTAACATCGCCCACATCGCTCGCCAGACCCACATCTGGATCGAGGTCACCACGCTGCTGGTCCCTGGCCTCAACGACTCGGAGGACGAACTGCGGGCGATGGCCACGTGGCTGGCAGAAGTCACCCCGGATCTGGCCTGGCACATCTCTGCCTTCCACCCCGATTACGAAATGCTCGACCGGCCGCGGACTCCCCAGCACGCCCTGACCCGCGCCTACGAAATCGGCAAACAGGCCGGGCTGCACTATGTATACGTGGGCAACGTGATGGATGCGGATCGGGGGAGCACGTATTGCCCCCAGTGTGGGCAACAACTGATCCAACGCCGTTGGTACAGCCTGAACGAGTTATGGCCCCAGCGCGGCGTATGCCCTCAATGTGGCCACGCCATCGCCGGAGTGTGGTCGTGACCCGCGACGAGTGCCATCAATTCCATTCCGCCATCTGCGATTTGCTGATTTGCCGATTTGCTGATTTGCCGATTTGCTATTTGCTATTTGCCATTTGCCATTTGTAGGAGGTGTCCGATGTCCAAGTTGCCCGTCCGTCACCCGGTCGTCGCCGGCCAATTCTACCCTGGTGACCGAGAGAGTTGTGTCAGAATGATCAAGCAGTGTTTGCCTGCCGGGCCCAGCCCCGACCTTCCTGGGAAGATTGTCGCTGGCCTGGTGCCCCACGCCGGATGGGTCTTCTCGGGCGCTGTCGCCGCCCGAGTCTTTGCCGCCATCCATGCCCGGGGTGCACCCGAGACCTTTTTTTTGCTCAGCGCCGTACATCGCTGGGGCGGGGCCCGCTCAGCCGTCTACGCGCGCGGTCGTTGGGCCACTCCCCTGGGCGAGGTTGAGGTGGACGAGGAACTGGCAACGGACGTTCTCAAGGCTGGCGCTGACCTGCTGGCGGACAGTCCAGAGGCGCACACCGGCGAGCACTCGGTCGAGGTACAGGTGCCTTTCGTCCAATACCTCTTCCCCAAGTCCAAGATTGTCCCTGTCCTGATCCCCCCCGACGACAACGCTGCCCACGTCGGTGAGGTTATAGGCCAGGCGATCCACACGGCACAAAAGTCTGTCGTCATCGTTGGCACTACTGACCTGACCCACTATGGAAGGACGTACTATGGCTTTGCACCGGCCGGCACGGGCGAGCGGGCATTGGAGTGGGTACGAGCCAACGACGAGCGAGTCATCGGCCTCATCCTGGCACTGCGGGCAGAGGACGTCGTCACTGAGACTACTACCCACCATAACGCCTGCGGCGGTGGGGCGGTGGCCGCGACGGTCGCTGCCGCCCGGACACTGGGGGCAGAGAAGGGGTATCTGCTGGAGTACACTACCAGCCACCACGTGATGCCCCAGGGCCCGGCCACTGACTTTGTCGGTTACGCCGCCATCGTATTCTAACTCAGCCTACCCTCCCGCAGGTTTGATAACAACCTGCGGGAGGGTGAATACCAGGAGGAGATACCTATGCCTCTTTCACCGGAAGACCGCCGATACCTGCTCAAACTGGCGCGAGAGACGATCGTACAGGCCACTCACCGCCGGGAATTGTCCCCGCTGGACCTGGATACCGTACCGGAGGAGTTGCGGCGCGACGGAGCCAGTTTCGTCACGCTGACTAAGCGCGGAGAGTTGCGAGGCTGCATCGGCTCGCTGGAGCCGCGCCGCCCACTGGTGCTGGACGTGCGCGAAAACGCGGTCGCTGCTGCTTTCCACGATCCCCGCTTTCCCCCCATGCGCCCGCAAGAGTTGGATGACCTGCACGTCGAGATTTCTGTACTGAGCGCCCCTCAGCGCCTGTCCTATGACGGCCCAGATGATCTCATCGCCAGGTTGCGGCCAGGCGTAGACGGCGTGGTCATCGAGCGCGGCTGGAATCGGGCCACTTTCCTTCCCCAGGTGTGGGAAAAGTTGCCGGAGCCCCAGGAATTCCTGCAGCACCTGTGTCTCAAAGCCTATCTTCCCGCCGACGTCTACCGTCATCCCGGCCTCGACGTGTACACTTACCAGGTGGAAATGTTCGAGGAGGAAGAGTAGCCGTCACAAATCACCGAATGCTGGGCCTCCGAGTGATACGGCAGGCAAGGAGGTTTCCGCTTTCGCCATGACTGCGGTATAATAGTGCATATATCAACAGGAGGGCCAAATGGCGCGTGAGTTTACGGTAATTATCGAACAGGACGAAGATGGCTACTACGTCGCCAGCGTGCCTGAGCTGCACGGCTGCCATACACAAGCACGTTCATTGGATAAACTGTTGGAACGCATACGTGAAGCCATTCTTCTCTGCCTGGAAGTCATGAGCGAAGATGAACTCCTCACCCTTGCACCATCGGAGTTTGTAGGTGTTCAAAGGGTGGCAGTGTGACCAGATTACCCGCTATGCCATCTATATTCCCATTTACCGCTATCGTTGGACAGGAGCGCATGAAGCGCGCTCTGATCCTGAACGCCATTCACCCCCAGATCGGTGGGGTGCTGATCCGGGGCGAGCGCGGCACGGCCAAGTCTACCGCCGCCCGTGCATTGGCCGCGCTGCTCCCCGAGATTGAGATCGTTGCCGACTGCCCTTTCAGTTGCGATCCCGACCAGCCGGCGCTGTGGTGCACTGAGTGTCACGAGCGGGCCGAGGCCGGGGATGGATTGCCGCGCGCCCACCGGCGCACCCGCTTCGTGGACCTGCCTGTCAGCGCGACCGAAGACCGTGTCGTGGGTACGCTCGACATCGAGCGCGCCATCCAGAAGGGCGAGCGGCATTTCGAACCGGGGGTGCTTGCCGCAGCCAACCGGGGCGTCCTCTACGTGGACGAGGTCAACCTGCTGGATGACCACGTCGTGGACTTGCTGCTCGACGCGGCAGCGATGGGCGTCAACGTCGTCGAGCGGGAGGGCATTTCGTTCAGCCACCCCGCCCGCTTTATCCTTATCGGCACGATGAACCCGGAGGAGGGGGACCTCAGGCCCCAGTTGCTTGACCGTTTTGCGCTGTGCGTAGACATCCAGGGTATCCGTGACCCTGCAGCCCGGATGGAGATCATGAGGTGGAACCTGGCCTACGAGGCCGATCCCGAGGGGTTCTGTGCGGAGTGGGCCTCCAGAGAGCAGGTGCTGTCGAGAGAGATCGCTCGCGCCCGTTGCCTCCTGCCAGAGGTACGCTACTCTCAGTCGGACCTGGCGGCCATCGCGACGATGATGGGCGAGTTGGGGGTAGATGGTCACCGCGCCGACCTGGTGGTGCTCAAGACTGCTCGCGCTCACGCCGCTTTCGAGGGACGCACGTGCCTGAGCGACCGTGACATTCTGTTGGCGGCCGAACTGGCGCTGCCGCACCGGTTGAAGCGACACCCATTACAGGAGGCCGAGGTTACGCTGGGGGACCTTTCAGAGCGCCTGGCTGAGGCCCGCGCCCAGAATCCGGTCGAGGCTGAGAGCGAGGAACAAAGCGAGACGGCTGCCGAAATCGCCGGTAAAAAAAAAGCCGTATCTGGGGACACACGTGACGAGGAATCTCTCGACGAACAAGCCCAGGTAGCGCGGGAGCCGGTGTTACAAACTGTCCCCCAGTGGCCGTCGGAAGGGCGCTGGTGGGAAGGCGGCGAAGAAATCACTATAGGCGAAGCGTTCACGCCGCGCCAGTTGGACACACCGCTTGACCGGCTAACCCGCTCCGCGAGTGGCCGCCGCAGCCAGACCCGTACCGATCGCAAGCGCGGCCGCTACGTCCAGGCCCGTCCCTCTCCAGGCGATCCCAACGACCTGGCCTTTGACGCCACACTCCGTGCGGCCGCCCCCCATCAACGTGAGCGCCAGCACGAGGATGGCCCCGCCCTGGCGCTCCGCGCCGACGACTACCAGCGCAAGGTGCGCGTGCGCCGCGCTGCCAACCTGGTGCTCTTCGTCGTGGATGCCTCCTGGTCCATGGCGGTGGCCGAGCGGATGCAGGCGACGAAGGGGGCTGTCATGTCGCTGCTGACCGACGCTTACCAGCGGCGCGACCGGGTGGGACTGGTCGTCTTCCAGAAGAACAACGCCCGCGTCGTGCTCCCGCCGACCAACAGCGTCGAACTGGCACGCCGGGCGCTGGCCGACATCCCCGTCGGCGGCAAGACCCCTCTTTCGGCCGGCCTGCAGACCGCTTACGACGTGATCACGCGCGAGTTGCGGCAGCATCCCGACCTGATACCGCTGATGGTGCTCTTGACCGACGGCGCGGGTAACGTCTCGATGACCAATCTGCCGCCACAGAAAGAGGCCTACCGCATCGCAGAGACATTTCTGCAGGCCCACATCCGCTCGGTGGTGATCAACATGGAGCACGAGGCCTTCGACCAGGGGTTGGCACAGGCCCTGGCCGAGCACCTCGGGGCTCCCTGCTACACGCTGGCTGAATTGAAGGCGGAGGCACTGCTGCGGACGGTGCGGGGAGAACTCGCAGAGCAAGCATCCTGATCCACGGGCCAGGAACGACAAACCGTGCACGTCCGGCTCAGCGCCAGGCGTGCACGGTTCTTGTTTATATTCTATTTGTGTTTATGTAGCGCGCTTATCTGCGGCGGCGGCCCTCGCCTGGCCTATCACGGAAACCACCACCGGACTGTTGTTGTGGACGGGCTTCTGCCACCTTGAGCGCCCGGCCATCCACCATACGGCCATTCAGTTGGGCAATGGCCTGCTGGGCGGCTGCGCTATCCGCCATCTCGACGAAGGCGAAACCACGCGACCGCCCTGTCATGCGGTCGGTGATGACGCTAACAGATGCGACCTCGCCGACGGAACTGAACAGTTCCTGCAACGTACCGTCGGTTACGCTGTAACTCAGGTTGCCAACGTACAACTTTTTGGACATATCTCCTCCTCTGGGTGCGGCTTACCGCCGCTTCATATAGACGCCCGCACAAGTCTCACAGCGGGGTGACGTGGGTGGCCTGCAAGCCCTTCGGACCTTGCTCGACGTTGAATTCGACTCGCTGGTCCTTCTCGAGCGTACGGAAACCTGCACTCTCAATGGCGGAGTAGTGGACAAACACGTCTCCACCCTGGTCACGCGAAATGAATCCGTAGCCCTTGGCGCTATTGAACCACTTGACAATACCTGTTTCTCTCTCGTTCACTGCCGTACTCACACTCCTTACTTGGGATATTCTGTAGGCCGGAGCGATTCAGAGGAGGCCGATATGCAAACTGCCCGGGCATCGCAAGCCCGGGCAGAATGAACATCGCTACCTGAACTTACCGAGTCCTACAATGATACTATACCACGCTTGCCCACAAACGTCAAATTGCAGTTGCACGTCTCAGTGCACGGTTGAGCTTTTGGGAAGCTTGGCGATAGGCGCATCGTCGTGTATAATCATGTCCAATGCGTATCTCCGTCGTCGTCACCGTGCTGAACGAGGCTGAGAGCCTGCCCCGCATGCTGGACGGCCTGGTTGCTCAGACCCATCCCCCGGACGAGGTGGTCATCTGCGATGGCGGTTCGACCGACGGCACACTGCCGCTGCTGGAGGCCGAGAGCCGCCTGCCGCTATGGGTCATCCGGCGGCCAGGAACCAATATCTCGCAGGGGCGTAACGCAGCGATTGAGGCTGCCACAGGCGAGGTCATCGCCGTGGCTGACGCGGGTGTGCGGTCAAGCCCACAGTGGCTGGAAAAGATCGCCGCGCCGTTTGCGGATGCGCGAACCCAGGCCGTCGCCGGCTTCTTCCTCCCCGATCCGCACACGGCGTTCGAGACGGCGATGGGCGCGACGGTACTTCCAGAGCTGCAGGAGGTCAATCCAGCCCACTTCCTTCCCTCCAGCCGCTCGGTTGCCTTTCGGAAAAGCGCCTGGGTTGCAGTAGGGGGCTATCCTGAGTGGCTCGACTATTGTGAGGATCTCATCTTCGACTTCCGCCTGCGCGAGCGTTTTGGGCCGTTCGTCTTTGCACCTGAGGCGCTGGTTTACTTCCGGCCACGCTCTGACGTGCGCGCCTTCTTCGTGCAGTACTACCGCTATGCGCGGGGTGACGGCAAGGCGGACCTGTGGCGCAGGCGACACGCCATCCGCTACCTGACCTACCTGGTCGCCGTACCGCTCATCACCGCCGCCGGGGCAGTGTTCAGTCCCTGGTGGTGGGCGCTCTATCTGACCGCGATACCGGGGATGTTCTGGGTGGGCTGGCGGCGGCTGGCGCGGGTGTGGGGAGGACTGGGCCCCGCCCAGAAGTTGCAAGCAGCACTGTGGGTGCCGGTGATCCGCGTCATGGGCGACGTGGCCAAGATGATTGGGTACCCGGTGGGGGTATGGTGGCGCTGGCGGCACCGGGCGCAAGTGCCGGATTGGCGAGGCCAGTGAGGAGGCAAGTATGGCGCAGTACGCGATTTCGTCTGAGACGAGGGCCAACATGGTGGCGCTCCTGGCAATGGCCTGGGACGGGCAGTGGTTCCTCAAGGTATACGACGAATTCGGGTGGGAGACGGCGGCGCGCCTGAATGCGCGGGTACGGGCCGCTTTTGGACGCATCGAGATGCGGAGGATGTTGCGCGCGCTGGGCAAGCAGGCCGCTAACGATTTAGACGATGCTGCCCAGATCATCTTCACCTACTTCCGAGGCGTACTGGCGGCCGGCTTCGACGCCGAACTTGCTGCCGCAGGAGAGCAGATTGACATCACTGTCGCGCGCTGTGCGGCGCTCCTGGGCTCGCAGCGGGCCGGACTGGAGCGCTACGACCAGGCCTGTATCGCCTGCCAGGGGCTGTGGTCTGCCTACTTCGAGGTCTTGTTGCCGGAGGCCTCGGTCGAGGTTGAGTTGAGGGAACAGATGGGACACGGCGCGCCGAAATGTCACATCGTGATCCATGCGAGGAGGAGCCATGACGGCGAAGAGTGAACAAGAGCACCCTATTTTCCACCCCGGCGGGGCCCGTCGGCTGCTGGAGAACGAGGCGGACCTGACCGACGACGAGCGGGCATTGTTGCTGGCGTTGGTCAGTGTAGATACTGAGGCAGGAAGAAACCTGGGAGAGAAAGAGCGCGCTGCGTTGGACAAACTGAAGGCGCAGGTGGGAGGCTACGACGCCGACGAACTGGCACAGGCCGCAAAGCACGTGGTCACGGCCAAATCCAGGGCGGACCGGCAACTGGAGTGGCCAGAACTCAAGCGGGGACGGCGCGGACGCTCAGCAGAAGAGTAGCCGACTCCTCTCATTGTGCCTTGTCCTGGGGGTTAAGCAGCGCCCGAGCTGCACTGGGGAAGACTTCGCGCGCCTGCCCACCCGGAGGCTGTGGTCCCACCACGCCATGCCGTTCGAGGATGTCCATAATCCGCGCCGACCGCGTGTAGCCGATGCGCAGTTTGCGCTGAAGAAGCGAAATAGAAGCACGGTTTTCCCGCAGCACCACGTCAATCACCTCGGGCAATAACTCGTCCTCGTACTCCACCCTCGGCCCTTTCTTAACCATGTCTTCCCACAAGGGCCGTTGCACGGGCTTGCCGGCCGGGATTGGCTCTGCCCGCCCCTGCGCCTTCCAATACTGCACCAGCCGGCGCAATTCCTCGTCAGAAACGAAGGCGCCTTGCAGGCGTAATGGCAATGGAACGTCAGGGGGCAGGAACAGCATATCGCCCCGGCCCAGCAGTTGTTCGGCACCGGGCATGTCGAGGATGACCCGCGAATCCACCGATGAGGCGACGTTGAAGGCGATGCGCGCCGGAAAGTTGGCCTTGATCAGCCCCGTGACGACGTCCACACTGGGACGTTGCGTGGCGATCAACAGGTGGATGCCGGTCGCCCGCGCCATCTGTGCAATGCGGCAGATGGCGCGTTCCGTCTCCTGCGGGGCCATCATCATCAGGTCCGCCAGTTCGTCTATGACGACCACAAGGTACGGCAGCGTCTTTTCGCCCTGGCGCGGCGCAATGTGTTCGTTGTAGTCACGGATGTGGATGGCGCGCACCTCGGAGAAGCGGCGGTACCGCCCGTCCATCTCGCGCAACACCCACTGGAGCGCACCCGTCACCCGCTCCATCTCGACCACGACTTTCGACAGGAGATGCGGAATGCCGTCGTAGCCCGTCAACTCCACGCGCTTGGGGTCTACCATCAGGAACTTGAGGTCGTCCGGCGTATTCTGCAAGAGCAGCGCGGCGATGATGGCGTTGATGCAGACCGACTTACCGGAGCCTGTCGTGCCGGCGATGAGCAGGTGTGGCATGGCAGTCAGGTCGGCCACGACCGCGTTGCCGGAGACGTCCTGTCCCAGGCACAACCGCAACGGAGAATCCACTTCCGCAAACCTCTCCGACTCTATCACGTCCCGCAGCGCGACCAGCGAAACCTCCGGGTTGGGCACCTCGATGCCGACCAGGCTCTTGCCGGGGATGGGGGCTTCGACGCGCAACGTCTTGGCTTCCAACGCCAGCGCCAGGTCGTCGGCCAGCGCGGCGATGCGGCTGACCTTGACCTTGGTCTCTTTGCCGTTGTTGCTGGTGGTGACGAGCGGTTCGACGCCGAACTGCGTCACGACCGGCCCAGAGTTGATCTCCTTGACCCTGACCGGCGCGCCCAGGCTTTCCAGCGTCTCCTCGATAATACGCGCCTGCTGGCGCAGGATGTCTGCGCTAAAGTCCTGCCCGTTGCCAGGCTCGAGAATCTCGTCGAGCGCAGGGATTTGCCACACCTGGCCACCGCCGAGAAAGCGCTGTGGCAGAGGGGCGGCCGGCGGGGCCGGTAGAGAGGCAGAGGCAGGAGATGCAGATGGGGCAGGAGAGGTGGCAGCGCGTGCCGGGGCCGTGGGCGCCTCGCGCAGCGGGAGCTGGGAGAGTGTGGACAGAGGTCTCGGGCGGCTGAGCCGAAGCTGCGCCCACAGAACCTGGAACAACTGTATACCATCCTGGGCGGTGACCCTGAAGGTGAGCGCGACGACGACCAACCACCAGGTGATCAGGGCGACGACTGTGCCCACGTCGCCCAATCCTTTCAGCAGTAGCCCGCTCAGCGCTGCGCCCAGGTAGCCGCCGCCGTGGCCCGCTTCGGCGATCGCGCGCAGGTTGCCCTCGAACAAAAAGAGCGCCTCCAGCAGGTGGAGCGTGGCCAGCAGAGCCGGGTAGCCCAGCAGCACGCCCACGGCTTGCAGCGGGGTCATGCGGGGCAGCCGGTCGCCAAAGTCGCGCAAGACGAGCCACAGCCCCACCGCGCCGACGAACAGCGGCACCAGGTAGGCTCCCCAGCCAAAAGTCCGCCGCAGGACCCCCAGCCACCAGCCCGGGATCAGCCCGTGGTTGGCGGAGAGGAAGCTGAGAATGGTCAGGCCGGCGACCGCCAGGAGCGCGTAGCCGAGGATGTCGAGTTGCTGGTCGAGCGTCAGGCGAATAGGGGGCTGCTTGGGCTGCGGCTTGCCCTTGCCCTTATCTTTACCTGTACCTGTTGGTTTACTTGAGCTTTTCTTCGTCATGGCGAATAGCGAATGGCGAATGGCGAATGGCGAATGGCGAATGGCGAATAGCGAATGGCGAATGGCGAATGGCGAATAGCGAATGGCGAATGGCGAATGGACGAATTTACGAATGCACACTCCTGCTCTGGCCGGTCTCCTTTCGCTCTGGTCAATCTCTGACCGGGCC